>Ga0209381_1002368_pt1 | contig 23960 bp, 23 predicted proteins | sample DewCreD2012metaG_FD_184111 | JGI IMG/M metagenome (GOLD analysis project Ga0209381, IMG submission 184111) | Hot spring sediment bacterial and archeal communities from British Columbia, Canada, to study Microbial Dark Matter (Phase II) - Dewar... ...
GCCGCCGCCACGCCCATCGTGGCCAGAAACGCCGGCATCACCGTCGTGGCGATCTCATGCGACCAATCGCTGAACAACGACGCCAGCCCGATGCCCAGCACCGTCCCATTGAGCCAGCGCGGGCGGCGTTTGGAATTGGCGTCGTCAGACAAATGAACCCCTTTGCAGGGCGGCTGCTGGGTCATACCAGGCCGCGTTGATGAAAGCCTGAATCTTCTCGACGAATTTCCAAATCACCTCGGCATCAATCGGATTGTTCTCGTGCTGGCGGCGGACCTCAGCCAACACCGAGCGCTTCTCGAAAGGCAACCGCTTGGCGTGACGAAGCAGGAACACGTTGTCTATTGCCGTCAACCGGCAATCCTCAGGCTCCATGTCGAGATATTCGTTGAGGATGTAGTATTGCGAATACGGGCAGCCCTGTTTGAGCCTCGCCGCTGTTCCCGACGCCTCTTGGAACATCGTCTTGTCGAGGTTCACTTTGACCTCGGCTGCCAGCACCGCCAGCGTCAGCGAGCCAGATGCCGTCTTGTCCTCCGCGAAAGCCGGGTCTGGTGAAAAGCGGTAGTGAATCTCTTTGCCGATGATGAAGTCCTGGTCCTTCACCTTCAACGCGACAACTGGCGCTTCGTTGAGCGCACGCAACGCGGGCGGCGCGAACGACAGCGACATGAACGCAGTGTTTGGCCCAATGGTCAGTGGAAAGTCAGGAAGCCCTGTCAGGACGGTCGGCTGAACCAGATCAATCAGGAACTCCTCGAGCACCGAGTTGTCGAGCTTGAGCTGCCCTTTCTGCCGCTTGATAAACGCCGAGCCACGTGCCGCAATCAGTTCCACCTCGAGAAAGTCTTTGTATTCGTTCAACAACCGCGTCATGGCGATGACGCGCGGCTTGCCCTTGCCAGCAGCAGCGGTGATGGCGGCCTTCCAAGTCCGATACCGTTCACGCGCTTCCTCCAGCAACCGCACGTCCTCGCGCTCGCATTTTGGATTGCGGATGGCGGCTTCCAGTTTGTCGAGATGCGGGGTGTTGGGCATGGTCAAAGTTGTGGATTGCGGCTGAACACGGGCGACGGCTCGATGGCGTCCGAGCAGGCAATAGCGTCGCGCACATCGTCCTGAACTTCCCCGCTCGCCTCGTGTTCCAGTTCTTCCAGCAGCGTCCGCGCAATGCCGCGCGCCGCACCCGGTGTGGGCTGGCCGTTCATCCGGCGGAACAGCAGCACATCCTCGTAGATGGACGCACCGAAACGATTCGTGAAGCACCGCTCAAAGCTGCCTTCTTGATTGAACCCGCCGAGACTTGTCACGATGTCGGCCACCAGCCGCGAATTTGGGATGGAAATGCCTCGCACGTTCGACTCGCGGCCCACCACCAGCAGCAACTGGCCGCGAGGCTTGAGGCTCAGGGCGAAACTCTCCGCGCACGCCTCCATGTCGAGCGCATACTGTATCACCGTTCGAAACCGGTTGCCGCGATTCTTCCGATTCGAGCCGATCTCGCTGGACGCGACGTGCAGCAGATCGAAGCCAAGCAATTCCAAGATCGCCCGGTGATTCTGGTGGTAGTTGAAGACGTTGATGTAGGGCGGACTCGTCACGATGAGTTCCGCCTCGCCGCGCAGGTAACGATGCACCAGTCGCGCATCGCACAGCGAAGCCTCGATGGCCGCGGTGGAACTCGTCAGCGCGAGCAGATGCCGCTTCACGCGCCCTAGTGCCGTGAATACCGCCTGATTCAGATCCGGCATACGGCAGCCCTCCGCCTCAAACAGCGTGAGCAACGCAAGCAAAGTCTCCGACTTGCTCTCCGTCCGCGAGAACACCTCGCGGCCCAGGTCCAGCAGATTGGAAGCCCGCCCGCGATAATCCTCCACCGGATTGAACAGCGGCAAATCCACGAACTCCGAGCTCGCGCTCCGGAACAGCCGCTCAACGCGATTCGCCAGTGCCACCCGCTCGTCGCGCGACAGCCGGGTCAACGTGAAGAACCGGGACATCGCGTAAGCCGCCGGGTTGATTTCAAACCCGTGCGCCGCGCGATTCCGTGCCGCGCACTCCTGCAAGACCGTGCCGCTGCCGCAGAACGGGTCAACCACCAGCCCCGTGCCCTCGTTGGCTTCGTCCAGCAGATACGCGACAAACTCCGGCGTGAACTGCCCGCGCCAGCCGAAGATGTTGCTCCGCGTCTTGTTGACGACATCCAGCTTTTCGCGGTCGAGTGTCTTCACATCAGTAGTTTTTCCTTGAGGCGATCGCGTCTTCGACCCAAGCGGCAAGGTTGTTTGCGATGTAGCTGTAAACGTCCGCACTGTCCCAATACGGCGGGTCGTAAGCTTTGACGATGCTGGAAAGCCTGCAGTTGTCGCGCTTCATCTTGAATCCATCAAAGGGATTTGCACCCTTTGCCGACTGCTGGCCGTATCGGTCTTTTAGGCGGTGAATGTAAATCCCAAGAACTCCCTTGCCATCGTTCCATGATTTCACTATTTCATAGTCGATCCACTTTCGTCCGGCTGTCGCTGCCCCAATCAAAACAATCGTGCAGGCTCGCCCGGAAAGCTGATCGTCAATCCACCGCTGAATCGCGGAATCGCCACCTCGTTTGACGGCTTCCCAATCGTTGTCTGAAGCTGGCGAGTTCCCTTCAATCACCCCAATATTGCGAATCTGGGATGCTCGCCAATTGTCCGCTTCAAAATGAAAACTGTAAAACACTCGTCTTGCCATACGGTCACTCCTTCGCAAAAGGCGCTGTAGTCGCGTTGTTCATCGGGCCACCCACCACATCACGAGGCTTATCACGGCAAGAATTGCTCCGTGGAAAATGAGCATCGTCTTCGAGAAAAAAGCGGACGACCAACAATCACGAGGCTGCTCCGTCGCGCTTGTGCTCATGCTAAAATCGCTGTTGGGCGCTTTGCGTGCCGCCTCGTAGAGGGAGCGGAACTTTCGCTCTTGCGACAGGTAGTAGGCATCAAGCCACCAGAACATGACGCATGGAAAATAGCTCACGACAACAAACGCTCGTTCTGCATCCTTCGCCGCGAGAGCGAACAACGCCGATACCAGCGTGACCGACCACCCGCGAATCAGAAAAGAGTTTCCGGCCATCCTTGTGATGACGGCCTGAATCAGTTCCAAGTGCTTTCGTTGGTCTTCGTTCATAGCTTCACGGATGTCCGTTTTTGACCCACTGGTCAAAGTGCAGATGCTTTGCCAGATTCTGCTGATTGTGGATGTTTACATTCCGACGAGGCAGGTTGGCCTTTTGCGCAATTGGGTAAAGCCCCAGATACTCCTGTCCGGTGAAAGTCGAATACGGCGATTCAACGACCGGAAGGATGGCAACATGACCTGCCTGAATCGCACCGCCAATCGTCTTGCTATCGAACCCGTCAAGAAAGCCGCACTCCCACGGCATCCATTTCGAGGCGCTGTGGTTCTGGGTCGTCGCGTAGAATAGCGCGTCACACTGGTGCATTCGTTCCCGTAGAATCGCTGCGTTGGCCGCTGTCACTTGATTGCGGTTGAGCCGATGACGGTCATGAATCCAATCCACGTAAACCACGAACCCAGTCGTGGTCAGCATCGAGTAAAGACCGGCAACGAGCACCCTGTCGCTGTAAGCGTGCGAAAGGAAAATGTCGAAGCGCTTTGGAGGGGCAAGCCGTGCTTCGTTGGCTCGCTTCTCAAAAAGCGTCTCCGCACGCGATGCCATCAAAGCCTCTCCTTCGACGAGCATTGTGCCCGTCGCACTGGCTGCGGCCAGCCGGACTTCATCGATGGTAAAAAGTGGCATGGCCCTTTTTTAGCAGTTTCCCGTGCTTGCGTAAAGCTCGCCGCCGTTCGCCAAACGAAATGTGCGGCACGGGTTTCCGTTCCCGTTCCCGCACCAGCAACGTGATCACCGCCACCGCCAGCAAACCGGGAATCAACGTCAGCGCGAACAACGTCGGATAAGGATGCCCGACCCACGGCAGCAACACGAACGCCGTCGCCGGGCCGACGATTGCTCCCAGCGTGTCCATCATCCGCTCGAACCCGAACGCCCGCCCGTAAGTCTCCGGGGTGACCGACCCGGCCAGCGACGTCTTGCGCACTGGCGTGCGAAACCTTCGCCCGAACCGCGCCGCGCGCACCCCGCGTCCGAACCACGCCGCCGCCCGCGCCAGCAGCACATGCCACGCGCTCGTCGCCAGCCCGAACGCCGCCGTGCCCAGCGCCGTCACCAGATAGCCCCCCACCGCGATGGGTTTGCGCCGCGGCAACTTGTCGGTGTAACAGCCGCTGGCCATCTTGGCGAACGACGACAACCCGTCGCTCACCCCCTCGATGATCCCCAGCCACGCCGCCGCCACGCCCATCGTCGCCAGAAACGCCGGCATCACCGTCGTGGCGATCTCATGCGACCAATCGCTGAACAACGACGCCAGCCCGATGCCCAGCACCGTCCCATTGAGCCAGTGCTGGCGGCCTGCCCGTGCCGCCCCGGCAGACGGGCGTTTGGAATTGGCGTCGTCAGTTTGCATCACAGAATGAACTCGAACCACCCGAAGGCATACCCAAGCCCGCCCGCCGTTGAAAGCCCCGCTTTGAACGTAGAATAGCGCGCCCCGCCAGTCCCAGCGCAGGGCAGACCAGATAATCGCGCGACTGAATGCTCAACTTGCCCTCGCCACTGTTGCCTGCTTCGGGCATACTCCGGGCAACGCATGGCCAACCGGCGCTCATTCAAAACCGACGAGAGCTTTCTCGAAAAGCTCGCCATCGGAGCAATTGGCGCACGTGCGGTTTTCGAGGCGCTGAAGCGCCAAGGCCATCGGCCCATCGAGTTGGAACGCGGTTCGATGAGCTACAAGATTTGGAAGCAGATCAAAATCAAGCGCCTTCGCGTTCCTGACCTTCTCTGCTTGAACTGCGGCACGCGATTCGAGGCCCGCGCGAAGACGCAGCTCGAAATCAGCATGTCGCATTCGCTTTCCGACCCGGAGCGCGGCTGGGACAAGGGCCTCGCCGACCGCGACGTGGTTGCGCTGGCATTGTGCTCGAAGTCGGGCGAGCGTCCGATTGATTGGCAGGCCAGTGAACTGATCCAGTTCACGTCCGCCAGCGAACTGCGCAAGGCCTTTGATGAAAAGCGTGTCGTCCTGACGAAGCCAAAAGGCGCTCAAGAGGGGTTCGAGTTGCGCGTCACTTGGCCCTCGGTGGTTGCCAGCAGCGATGGCGTGGTTTCCGCGCTTTCCGATTCCCGGATTCAATTCAAACGCAACACGGATTCGCGCACCATCAGCCTCGGCCTGAAGCGTGGCGCGATTTCCCTCAGCCCGCTTGTCCAAGTTGGCGAGCAGGTTCGCGCGGGACAAATCATCGCTTCCGTTGTCCCGGTTTCCACTACGCTTCCCTGTGCCGGAACGTCCACGGAGAGTCTGTTCGTGCAAATGCTCGGCTCTCCATCGGTGGCTGACCGCTACACCGCTGCAAAAGCGCTCTCGCACATCCAGTCGCCGGGCGCTTCGCAGGCTCTGCTCGCCCGCGTCAGCGACGACCGTGAGCACATTTACGTCCGGTTGGAAGCCGCGGCTGGCCTTGCGCGAGCCGGACAAGCTGACGGCATGGACTTCATCCGCCGCACGCTTTCCGACCAATACCTTGAGCATCGTCTCGAAGCCGTCATCATCCTCGGCGAAATCCGCTCGCCCGAATCGGCGCAGACACTGACCGCCGTTCTTCTCGACACAAATCAGCACGCCGAAATCCGCGCCGGCGCGGCCTGGGCGCTTGGCGAACTTCAGCAGCCGTCGAGCATAGACGCACTCATCCGGGTTTTCCTCGAACTAGCTGAACCGATCCGCATCGAAGCCGCCCGCGCCCTCCGCAAAATCGCTACCACGACCGGTGCGAACATCTCGGCAGCATTCCCCGCCGCCCAAGACGACCAACGGGCTGGCATCGCCTGGGCACTCAGCCGTTCCGGTCGCGTCAACATACCCGAACTGCTCCCCCTCATGGTGGACGACGACGCGCGCCGTTGGGTCGCCTACATCCTCGGCACACAGGACAAGGACGCCTTTGCCGCGCAAATCGAGGAGCTTCGCTGCCGCGACCCGGAGGTGTATTTCGCCGTCACCGTGCTTTGGAAGATTCTCGCGAGCTGGGTTTACGATCTGGAGGAGTTTTGACATGCGCCACTCGCTGCCCACGCCGCTTTACACCACGCAATGGGGCGAGGTTCACGTCGGCGACTCGCTCGACCTGCTTCCGCTGCTGCCGCCAGAGTCCATCGACCTCGTCGTCACCTCACCGCCGTTTGCACTCCAGCGCAAGAAGGAATACGGCAACGAAACCGAGGATGCGCACGTCGAGTGGTTGCTACGCTTCGCCGAGCCCATCCGCCGCGTGCTCAAGCCCACCGGCAGCTTCGTGCTCGACCTCGGCGGCGCTTACCAGAGCGGACGTCCCATCCGCTCGCTCTACAACTTCCGCGTCATGCTCCGCCTGTGCGACGAGCACGGCTTCCATCTCGCCGAGGAGTTTTTCTGGCACAACCCCGCCAAGCTCCCGTCGCCCATCGAGTGGGTGAACAAGCGCAAGATTCGCGCGAAGGACTCTGTGAACACCGTCTGGTGGTTCTCGAAAACCGAACATCCGAAGGCCGACGTGCGCCGCGTGCTCGTGCCCTACTCCGAGCGAATGCAAAAACTCCTACAGGACGCCGCGAGCTTCTATCGCCCGAAGAAGCGGCCCTCCGGCCACGACATCAGCGCCAATTTCGCCAGCGACAACGGCGGCGCGATTCCATCCAACCTCCTGCAAATTCCGAATACCGAGAGCAACTCCTCCTACCTGCGCCACTGCGCGACCGTGGGCGTGAAACCGCACCCCGCGCGCTTCCCGGAAAAGCTGCCGACCTTCTTCATCGAATTCCTCACCGACCCCGGCGACACCGTGCTGGACATCTTCGCCGGCTCGAACACCACCGGCAGCGCCGCAGAAAAACTTGGCCGTCGCTGGATTGCGTTCGAGAAAGACCGCACCTACCTCGCCGCATCTGCCTTCCGATTCGTTGACGAAATGGATGCGGAAGAACTCTCGACGCTGTGGAGTCGGTTGCAGTCCCACGACTTGCCCGTCGCGGTGAGCCGGCTGCAACGCGAAATGATGTTGGCCGAAACTGCGCCGCGCTGCAGAACGAAGCGGGAGGCGTAATCAAGACGCTCAAACGACGGCGAATCCCCTTCGGTATTTAGCCGTTCCGACAGTTAGCTCCGGACTACTCGACTGCAACGCTTTCCAGACAGCGATGTCCATGCAGAGCGGTCGCCCTTTGGCGTCAACGCAGAGCTTCTCTGGGCAGGCGCTCACTTTCTCAAGAAAAAGCTTCGACCCACCTCTCGACAGGCGTGCCAACTCGGCCGCGCCCGGGCGGTTCGAGAACTGCAGCTCTCCAAAGAACACATAAGCTGTGTAAGCTGCCGACTTTGACTTCCGCAGGTCGTTCGTCACTACGCCGAAAGGAGAAAACGAGATGTCGAAGCCGGAGACATCGAGTTTGTAGTTGAGCAATTTGACCAGAAGCGACGAGTTGCCAAGCGTCAATTCCGTCGCAGCCTTCGCCGCGTCTTCACTGACCATTTCCAGCCAAATATCCATTGCCGATGGTGGGTGTGATTCCCGAACATGGTAGCTCGCGCCAAAGAGAACCGCCCTTCCGGTTACGAGGTTGTATTTGAGAGTGCCTTCTTTCGGCTCACGCAGGTGCGTTAACAGGTGGGGTTCCGGCTGGCTTGGCCAAATCACGCGAAAGACCGCAGCCGGCTGAAAGTAGTGCATTGCCTCCCTAAACTTCTCTTGGATGCTCCTAGCGATCAGAACTTCTGAATTTCGCACAACTTCAGCAAACGGTGGCAGGCTTTTCATTCGAAGCAGGAGATTTTGCACTGCTGGTTCGTTCAGACGATTCTTCAAATCGTGCAACGGTGACTTTGCTAAAAACTTTCGCGGCAACGGAAGCGTGAGGGTGTAGCGCGGAAGGCCAAGCACGCTTTCGATGAGTTCACGGACTTTGGATGGACAACCCAATCTACCATTGAGATATCGCGACAGGGTTTCTCTCGCGAGGCCGGTGCGTCCTGCTTTGTGAATCGCCGTGAGCAACTGATCGCGTTTCCAATCCTTCTCGCCCAAGGCTGTCTCGATCTGTCGGCGTTCGATTTCTGAAAATCTCGGATACTTCTTCATGCTAACCAATCCGTCACGCTCACGTCACAGACTGTTCCCTCGCGTTGACCTATTTGTGCAGCGTCAGGCGGCAATTCGGAGAAACCCGAATACCGCAGAGACAACAAAACGAATCATAAACATCAAAGCGTATGAAAACAATACGGAAACCGTGGACGGCGGACATTGACTTGCGCGGCGGCCCTCCGCCTCCTCCCCCGCCCCCGCCGCATCATCACCCGACCGCACCGAAGCCCCATGAAGTCATCATTGACGGACTGGAAGCAATCTCGGCGCAGGTCGCCGAGTTGGCGGCGGCTGTCGAAGAAATCCGCGCCGGTCGAGGCCAAGCGGCCCAATAAAGCCATACACGGCGCCTTGGCCGCCCACCCGGGCGGCCAAGGCCCGCCTCAACATCCAACACCGAACGCCGTATGAAACGATTCCTCCTGTGGACTGCATGGGGTGTTTTGCAAGTCGTTTACACGGCCACCATTTTGAGTCACTGCGCGGAAGGCGAATTCCATTATCTGGCGTTTGCCTTCTTGAGCATAGCGTGCTGTGCCCTGTTGTTCTTCGCCGAGGGTTTCGAAATTTCGTTTGCGATGATGTATCCGCGACGACACCAATTGCCTACAGACGTATGCCAACGGCTTCAGACGCTCGATGCGGAGCATGTTCTCGCCCAGCGACAGGTCGTCGTCGTCGCAACCATCACAATATTGAGCCTGACAACGGTATTCGACTGGATCCAGATACCCCTGATAGGTCGCGTGTCGTCGCCGGTGGCAACAGCTTGGTTCAGCGGCTTGTTTGTCACACTGACCGTGCTCTGGTTTTGTCAGGTGCTGCCGAAGCGCCTAGCAGCTCGTGATTCCGAACAATTCTGGCGTCTGAGCCAATGGCTGCTGACACCAATAATCATCGCTGGAAAGTGCGCTGATATTCCTGCCCCTGCCGATCATTTGGTTAGGCTCTGGGAAAGGGCTTTCCCGACTTTGCGTCACGCATCTGTGCGCCAGCAGACGGCTGCTATCCGTGTAGCGAGACTTTGGTCTCCTTGCGACTGTCCCGTCTGTGCGGGGTTTGACGAAGGGAGCAATGAAACTGTGACGGATTTCTTGAGCGTGTAGTCACGGCATTGCCCGCAGTGTCAGTTTTCGACTCCTCACCCCGGCCCTGATACGTCTTCCAAAGTTATTTACCAGCGCGGGAAGCGTTCCCATCCCAACGCCCCGCCCGAGCTGGTGAATAACTTTGCCGCTGACCATACTGCCGACGGCCAACAACCGGCGACACCGGAGCCACGGCTGCCCAGCCTGCCCTCCCGTCGTGCCATCTTGCTTGGCTGGGCTGCGCCCGCACCGGTCCTCGTTGAAGTGCAGGAATTGCCGCTTGAGCATCGGCCACACTCTCCCGACCCCAAGTTCTGGGATGTCTGGACCGGCGCACAGCCATGCGAAGTGGATTGGTCGAAAATCGCAAGCGTTTGGCAGCAAGCTCCCAGCGAGCCAAACCAAGATGCTGGCCGCCAAACTGCCGACAAAGACGCGGAAAGCGGGTGAGATCGCGCCAACTCGGCAAGCCGTTTTTCCCCGCATTGAGCCGCTCAATGCCCTTGCGTTCGCCGCGTTTCGCGGTAGAGCCATGCCGGGGCGGCACACCGGCACTCCAGCATTTGGCTGAATCAGCGGTTCAACGTCAGCGCGAACAGCGTCGGATAATGATGCCCCACCCAAGGCAACAACACGAACGCCGTCGCCGGGCCGACGATTGCCCCCAGCGTGTCCATCATCCGCTCGAATCCGAACGCGCGCCCGTAGGTCTCCGGCGTCACCGACCCCGCCAGCAACGCCTTGCGCACCGGCGTGCGCACGCCGCGCCCGAACCACGCCGTCGCCCGCGCCAGCAGCACATGCCACGCGCTCGTCGCCAGCCCGAACGCCGCCGTGCCCAGCGCCGTCACCAGGTAGCCCGCCACCGCGATGGGTTTGCGCCGCGGCAACTTGTCCGTGTAATACCCGCTGGCCATCTTGGCGAAGCTCGACAAACCGTCGCTCACGTCCTCGATGATCCCCAGCCACGCCGCCGCCACGCCCATTGTCGCCAGAAACGCTGGCATCACCGTCGTGGCGATTTCATGCGACCAATCGCTGAACAACGACGCCAGCCCGATGCCCAGCACCGTCCCATTGAGCCAGCGCGGGCGCGAGGGCGTACCATGCGGTTTCATCCGGGGGTGGGGAGGGTAACCAGCCGCGTATTCCGTGTAAGGTGTGAGGTTATGCTTCCGTACTCCGGCGGTAAACGGGCGATCCAAGCCAAACGCCCGGCCGGAGCCGGCCGGGCGTGCGTCTTCAAACCCTTCTGCCACCGTTCAGTCCAGCCGCTTCACGCGGATGTTGCGGTAGTGGATGACGCTCTTGGGGTCGTGGCCTTGTAGGGCGAACGTGCCTTCACCCAGCTTCCGCGCAAAGTCCGGGTTGGCCTGCGCGCCGAGCGGTTCGGTGTATTGGAGGACGGTTTTGCCGTCCACCTTCACCGTGACCTGCCGGCCCTGGACAATGATCTCCTGGATCCACCACTTGTTGTCCTCGCACGCGGCCAGGCCGGTGTTGACGATGCCGTACAGGCTGCCGGTCTTGATCCAGTCGCTGTGCGAGACGTTGACCTGGGACTCGAAGCCTGCCCGGGGCCAGTCGCGCTCCTGGTATTTGGTGTGGAAGTATATGCCCCCGTTGGACCCCGGGGTGGTCATCACCTCGACCTTGAGGTGGAAGTTTTTGAACGGCTTCTCGTCACCCACGTAAAACAAGTGGCAGCGCGGGCCGGCGGCGACGAACGCGCCGTCCTTGATCTTCCAGGTCTCCGGGTTTTCCACGGCTTGTTTCCAGCCGTTGAAGGTCCTGCCGTCCATGAGCGGGACGAAGCCTTCTTCGGACTCGGCTGCCACGGCGGCGCCGGCAATGAGGGTGGCGGTACAAAACCTTAGCAAAGTGTGTTTCATGGCCGGCACGCTATGCCCGGCACGCCGCCACGCCAAGCAACAAATGGCGGATGGCGCGGCGGTGCGTGACTCCCCGCAGACCAAGGCGCCGGGTCCGGTCCGGCAATTGAGATGTCGTGGTCTCGCGCGCTGAGGGAGTCGGAGTGCAGGTGGTCACGTTCGCGGTTGTGGCGAGTTGACCCAGCTCGCGCGCTGGTGTCCCCGGGGACCATTCCACCGGTGCGACAACCCCGGTCTGACGCCCGCGAAAACCGAAGTTACCAATCCCAAGTTCAAAGTCCGAGACGCTGAGTCCTCGTTTCACAAACCACCAACTGATGAGCGTGACTCGACGCAGGCCTCAGCCAACGGCCGGTGAAATTGGCGATCGTCCGTCTGTAATCGAAGATGGCACGTAAAGCCCAAGGGGTCTCGCCTCACCGCCTCAAAACCGCGTATCATTGATGTCCCCGCAAAAACCACTTGACGCCGCCGCCTGACTGTCATACTGTCCTATGACAAATAGCAAACACGGGCGGCCATGCTGCTACAGCTCAATTTCAAGTCCGGCAAGCCGGTTTACCTCCAGGTGGTGGACCAGGTCAAAGCCGCCGCCGCCTCCGGCGCCCTCCGCCCCGGCGAACCCTTGCCGTCCATCCGCCCGCTGGCCGAGCAGCTTCGCGTCAACCGCAACACCATCGCCAAGGCCTACGCCGAGCTCGAAAGCCAGGGGGTGATCGAGACGATTCCCGGCAAGGGTTGCTTCCTCAAGGACAACGGCTCGCCGTTCAGGCGCGAGGTGCGTCACCAGCTCCTGGCCGGCGACATTGACGCCGCCATTGTCCAAGCCCACCACTTCCAGGTCGGGCGGGACGATTTTCTGAAGCTCGTGAACCAGCGGCTGGACGCGTTCGAGCAGCAGCGGGCCCGGGCCGCCGCGCAATCACAATCATGATATCAAACCCTGCCAAGCCATGAGACCCGGCACGCGTTATCTGATCATCATCACTGTTACGCTCGTGGGCGCGGTCTTGCTAGGTGCTGTCCTGGATCGCTTTTTGCACCCCCAATTGCCATCCATGAGCTTCGGCCGGGTCCTGGCCGCGGCCCAGGCATATCGGCGAAACCACGAGACGCAGCGCCAGCCCCTGCCGGCCATGGTGTCGCTCGCCGAACTCACCAACCGTGGCTTCCTTCATGCCGCGGATGTTCCCGGCCTGGCCGGGCTGGAGGTGACCGTCGCGCTCCAGTTCGACGAGACCCGGCCGCAAGAGCTGCTGGCGCGCGGGCGCCTGCCCGACGGCGACGAACTGGTGGCGCTGGCGGATGGCAGCGTGCATCCGGTGTCGCGACAGCTTTCGCCTCAACCTCGTCCCTGAACGCTTATGCCCAACGAAACGCCAGTCATCGAAGTGGACCACCTGGTCCGCCGCTTCGGGCACACGGAAGCCGTGAACGGTCTGAACCTGCGGGTCGCGGCCGGCCGCTGCTATGGCTTTTTCGGCCGCAACGGTGCCGGCAAGACCACCACCATCAAATGCCTGTTAAACTTGCTCCGGCCCACAGCGGGCGCGGTCCGGCTCTTCGGCCTCGACCCGGCCCGGCACGAGGTGGCCGTGAAGTCGCGCCTGGCCTATGTGCCGGACCAGGTCGCGTTTTACCCGTGGATGACCGTGCGTGAGACGCTGGATTACCAGGCGTCGTTCCGCGCGCACTGGAACGCCGGCACCGAGGCGGCGCTGCTGCGGCGGTTCCAGCTCGACCCCGCCCAGAAGACCAGCCACCTCTCCAAAGGCCAGCGCACCCAGCTTGCGCTCATCGCCGCCATCTGTCCCGAGCCGGAGCTGTTGATCCTGGACGAGCCGACCTCGGGTCTGGATCCGATCGTGCGGCGTGAGTTCATCCAGACCGTGATCGGCGCCTACCAGGAAGGCGATCCGGGCCGGCGCACGGTGTTCGTTTCGACGCATCTCATCGCCGAGTTCGAGGGCTTGATTGACGAGTTCACCATCCTGGACCGCGGTCGGGAGGTGGTGGCGCTCGCCGCCGACGCCGCCCGCGAGCGCTACCAGCGCGTGCATGCCCGCTTCCCGCGCGAGGTGTCCGCCGCGGAGCTGAGCGGGTTGAACGTTCTGCGGCGCGAAGGCCGGGAGCTCGAGGTGGCGGTGAACGGCAACCGGACCCAGGTGCTCGAACGCCTGCAGGCGCTCTCGCCGGAGGCGCTGCACAGCGAGGCGCTTTCGCTCGAGGAAATCTTTGTGGCTGCGCTGAAGCCGCAGGAGGTGACGCCATGAAGACGCGTGAGGCGGTACCGCTTTCGTTTCTGCTGCCCGACTGGCTGCGCGCGCCGGCGTTGTCTATCGCCACGGCAAAGGAGGTCCGCGAGATACTTCCCTATGGACTGGTCAGCTTGCTGATGACCCTGGTCTGGTTGGCGGGGAACCCGGGGTGGGATCAGAGCATGGTGTGGGCCTGCCGGTGGGTGGGCGAACTCGCCACCGTGGCCATGGGAGCGGCGGTCTTCGGACACGAGTTCACGCACCGGACGCTGGCGCTGATACTGGTTCAGCCGCAGGCACGCAGCGAGGTTTGGTGGCGCAAGATGCGCGTGCTGGCGGTGGCCATGGCGGTGATCGCCATGGTGAGGCTAGCCGGTCAGATCCTGCTCGGCATGGGGTGGAACATGGTCTCCTGGGCGAGCTTTAACCTTCTGGACTTCACGTCCTTGCTTTCATTGGTCAGCGTGGGCTTCGGCCTGTTGATCGCCCCGCTGTTCACCCTTTGGAGCCGCAGCACGCTGGCGGGGATCGTGTTTACACTCGTGTTGCCGGTCTTGACCTGGCAGGCGGCGCGGTTGGCCACTACGGTGTGGTACGGGCAGGAGTGGGTCTCCGCGGACTTTCCCCACTCGCCTTCCGTCTCGATTGCGCTGGTATTGACACTGGCGCAGTGGGTGGCCGGACCGTTTCTCGCTTACCGCGTGTTCCTGCGTTTGCAGGCGGTTGAACCGTGCGGCCTGGCGCTGGGGATTCCTTGGAGGAGCCGGCGTGGTTCCGAGGCCGCCGCTGCCCGGCCTTCTGTCGGACATTCGCTGCCGCGGCTGGTGGCCAAGGAAATTCGCCTCCAGGCGCCGGCTTTCCTCGTCACCGGCGCTTACCTCCTGATCTGCGGCGCGGACATGGCGATCCGCAAGGTGTGGCCGCCGGGCGATGCCGGTTCGATCCAGCCTACCATCACCGCGCTGGCGACCTACGGTTATGGGATCCTGGTGAGCCTGCTGGTCGGCGCCCTGACTTGCGCGGAGGAACGGCACGCTGGGACATTGCCCTGGCATTTGACCCTGCCGATGCCCGGCTGGCGGCAATGGCTGGTAAAGGTCGGCTCGGCCCTGGGGTTGGCCTTGCTGCTGGCCGTGGGCCTGCCCGCGTTGGTGGCGGCGGTGGATACTTGGGCGAACCCGCCGCAGCGCGTGTTGAATCTCCAGGATCTGCCTTCACTGGCAGCCGGTCTCCACGTGCTGGTACTGGTCACAATCGGCCTGTACGTCTCGTCCGTGGCGGCCACGGCCATTCGCGCCGTCTTGTGGGCGGTACCGCTGGCCTTCGTCTTCGAGGCCGTGTTCCTCGGTATCCTCGCCGCGCCTCCTTTCCGGGCTGCGCTCTGGGACAGGTTTGTGCCGTTTGAGACCGAGGGCCGGTCTTTCCTTTCACCGATCGGGGTATTGAGCCTGGCGTTTTGGGCGGCGACGGCCGCGGGCGGGTGGCTGCTGGTTTTGGGCTGCGCGTTCCAGAACTTCCGGCGAGTGGACTCGGGTACATCACGTCTGCCGGCCCATGTGGCCACCCTGTTAGGTTACGCGGTGGTTGCGGGTGCGGCCTGCCTGGTCTTCGCCCAAGTAATTCGGGCGACTGGAATCACGTTGCCGCCCACCCCGGAAAAAGTTCAACAGACACTCGCAGCCACGTGCGACCAAAATCTCAAAGCAATCGCCAGCGCGATTCGGAAGTGGTCGCTCCAGCACTCGAATCAACTTCCGTCTAGTTTGGAGGTGCTCACCCAAGAACTGGCCTCGCCCAAGGTGCTGGTTTGCCCGGCCGACCCGGCGCGGCAACCGGCCGCTGATTGGGCAAAATGGTCAGCCACCAACCTCACTTACGAATACACCCCACTGCCGGCTGAGGCGAAGGGCCTTCCGGTCGCCCAACTCTCATGCCCGATACACCGCGCGGTCCAATTTGTCTCCGGGCCTTCACCGGCGCGCTACGGCACGCTGCCGTTGCCAGCGGATGCTACAACGAGTACTCAAGCCCCACCGCGCATGGACCTTCGGACGATGATCCGTTACGGCCTGATCCCCCAAGGCGTCAGACTTCCAGCGGATTTTGAAGCAACCGCGCCGACGAATACGCCCGGCGAACCACGCGCCGGCTCGCCGGAGCGCTAGAATGAGCTGCGGCCCCCAGTGGGGCTTGAAGATTCATTGCGGCCTGCTCGACAAGGATTCGCAGGCACTGGTTGTCGCCAATCGCTCTCCCGCGGCCACCTGTGATCCCGGAGGCGCTACTGCCTGCACGAAACGGAGAAGGGCACCCGTTTTCGACCCGCGGAAATCCCGCTTGCTTTGCGGCGGGCGGCTCCTAGGTTGCCTCGCTTTCGGTTGGCTTGGTCTTCGCGATTGCCGATGAGTTCCACCCCTGTTTCCGCGCCCGACCCGCACCCCGGTGGGTTTGAACACCCCGACACTTTCGTCCGCCGTCACATCGGCCCCCGGCCGGATGAGCAGCGCGCCATGCTGGCCACGCTGGGCTTGGACAGCCTGGAGGCGCTGGCGGACCGCGCCGTGCCCGGCGAAATTCGCCGCCGCCGGCCGCTGGACCTGCCCCCGCCGCGCAGCGAGTTCGAGGCGCTCCGGGACCTGCGCCGGCTGGCGGCGCAGAACCGGGTCTTCCGCTCCTTCATCGGCCAGGGCTGGTACGACTGCATCACCCCGCCGGTCATCCAGCGCAACATCCTCGAAAACCCCGGCTGGTACACGCCCTACACGCCCTACCAGTCCGAAATCAGCCAGGGCCGGCTCGAAAGCCTGCTGAACTTCCAGACGCTGGTCTGCGACCTCACCGGCCTGCCCGTGGCCAACGCCTCGTTGCTGGACGAGGCCACCGCCGCCGCCGAGGCCATGATGATGTGCCACCGGCTGCGGGGCGCCGCCGGCCGAAACGTCTTCCTCATGGCCGCCGATTGCCACCCGCAAAACCTGGCCGTGGTCCGCACCCGCGCCCAAGCCCTGGGCATCGAGGTGCGCGTGGTCGAACCGGCCGCGCTGGCCTGCGATGCCTCCACGCTGGGCCTCCTGCTCCAGTACCCCGCCACGGACGGCGCGGTGCACGACCCCGCCCCGCTCATCGCGCGCGCCCATGCGGCCGGGGCGCTGGCCGTGGTGGCCACCGACCTGCTGGCGCTGACGCTGCTGCCGCCGCCGGGCGAATGCGGCGCGGACATCGTGGTGGGCAGCGCGCAGCGGTTCGGCGTGCCCCCCGGCTACGGCGGACCGCACGCCGCGTTCCTGGCCACGCGCGACGAGTTCAAGCGCCAGATGCCCGGCCGGCTGGTGGGGGTATCGAAGGACGCCCGCGGCCGCCCGGCCTACCGCCTGGCCCTGGGCACGCGCGAACAGCACATCCGCCGCGAGAAGGCTACCAGCAACATCTGCACCGCCCAGGCCCTGCTGGCCAACGTGGCCGCCATGTACGCGGTGTATCACGGCCCGGAGGGCCTCAAGGCCATTGCCGCGCGCGTGCACCGGCTCACCGCCGCGCTGGCCGTCGGCCTCCAGCGGTTGGGGCATCGCGTGGTCAACGCCTCGTTTTTCGACACGCTCACCGTGCGACCCCGCGGCGGCGCGGCCCCCGTCCACGAGCAGGCGCGGCAACGCCGGATCAACCTGCGCGCGGTGGACGCCGAGACCGTGGGCGTGAGCCTGGACGAAACCACCTCGCTGGCCGACGTCGCCGACCTGCTTGCCGTCTTCAACGGTGGGACGGCGCCGGACTTCGACCCCGCCGCGCTCCTGCCCGCGGACTGGGTCTCGCCCGTGGCCCGCCGCCGCACGCCGTTCCTCCAGCATCCGGTCTTCAACCGGTACCACTCGGAGACGGAGATGCTCCGGTACATCCGCCGGCTGGAGGCGAAGGATTTGTCCCTGTGCCAGGCCATGATTCCGCTGGGCTCGTGCACGATGAAGCTCAACGCGACCAGCCAGATGTTGCCGTTGAGCTGGCCCGAGTTCGCCCGGCTGCATCCGTTCGCGCCGGCCGAGCAGGCCGCGGGCTACCGCGAGCTGGCCGCGGACCTGGAGCGGTGGCTGGCGGAAATCACCGGCCTGCCGGCGGTGTGGTTGCAGCCCAACGCCGGTTCGCAGGGCGAATACGCCGGTCTGCTGGTCATCCGCGCCTGGCACGCCCACCGGGGCCAGGCCCACCGGAACGTGTGTCTGATTCCCACCTCGGCCCACGGCACCAACCCGGCCAGCGCCGTAATGGCCGGCCTGCGGGTGGTGCCCGTGGCCTGCGACGCCCGCGGCAACGTGGACCTGGCCGACCTGCGCGCGCGCGCCGCCGAGCACCGCGAACGCCTCGCCGCGGTGATGGTGACCTATCCCTCGACCCACGGCGTGTTCGAGCCGGGCATTCGCGAGCTGTGCCGCATCGTCCACGACCACGGCGGGCAGGTGTACATGGATGGGGCGAACCTCAACGCCCAGGTGGGCCTGACCAGCCCGGGCGAAATCGGGGCGGACGTGTGCCACCTGAACTTGCACAAGACCTTTTGCATCCCGCACGGCGGTGGCGGGCCGGGCGTGGGCCCCATCGCCGTGGCAGCGCACCTGGCGCCGTTTTTGCCGGGCCGCGCGGCCGACGGTTCCGCGTCGGGGGAACCCATCGGCCCTGTGGCGGGCGCGCCGCTGGGCAGCGCCAGCCTGTTGCCGATCTCCTGGATGTACATCGCCTGCATGGGCGCGGCCGGCCTGACCGAGGCCACGCAGGTTGCCATCCTCAACGCCAACTACATCGCCCGCCGGCTCGAGCCGTACTTCCCGGTGCTGTACAAGGGGCCGCACGGCCTGGTCGCCCACGAGTGCATCCTGGACCTGCGGCCGTTCAAATGCGTGACCGCCGAGGACGTGGCCAAACGGCTCATGGATTATGGCTTCCACGCGCCCACGCTGAGCTGGCCGGTGCCGGGCACGCTGATGGTCGAGCCGACCGAGAGCGAGTCAAAAACCGAACTGGACCGGTTCTGCGACGCGATGATCGCCATCCACGCCGAAATCCAGGCCGTCGAGGCCGGCCGCCTGGATCCGGTCCACAACCCCCTCAAGGGCGCGCCCCACACGGCCGACATGGTGGCCGCCAGCGACTGGAACCGGCCGTACTCGCGCGAGCAGGCGGCGTTCCCCGTGCCCGGGCTGCGCGACTTCAAGTTCTGGCCGGCCTGCGGCCGGGTGGACAACGTGCTGGGCGACCGGCACCTGGTGTGCACTTGCGCGGGCGTGGAGGCCTACGCGGACTGACGACCGCAAGCACACGTGACAGGGACGGGCAACCGGACCGTTGCGATGGGCTACCGGCCCGCCGCTTGCCTGCCGGCCGGTGATTAGTACCGGAGTGAAGTGGCCCGCGTCTCGTGAAGAAGAGCGACCGAATCGCCTTTTGGCGAGCCGAGGCCCACCTCAATCAGCGGTGGCGACCTGCCTTCGAAGCGGAATCAAACAGCTACGCCCCCGGCACGCTGCACGTTGGCTGAACGGGCGAGGCGGCGCGGTCCTTGTTTCAGGGTCGCGCTGGTGCCGTTTTCCGACCGACTACCCACGCGGCCAGACCCAGCATGGCTGCGGTTGCCAGGCCGGCGGCCAGCAGATCCACTCCCGGCTGGAAACGGCGCTCGTACTCGCGGTAGGTAAGGCCGGTGACTTCGTCGGTCTTTTCGACGGGCATCGAGGTCTTGGTCCAGCCGCGGTGTGCCCCGCCGGCCAGCCAGGCAAACAGCGTAGCCACTGTCAACCCGGCGGCCAACCAGCGCAGAATGGAACGGAGACGCGTCAAGCCACGCAGGTCAGGTTCGCGGCGCGGCGCCCGCCAGGCTGAGCGTCAGTTCGATTTCGTCCGCCACCTTGTCGGTGGGCGCGCCGGGGTTGATGCCAAAGTCCGCGCGCTTGATCTTGAAGGTGCTGCGGATCACCAGCAGGTCGCCCTGCATGCGACCGTTGGTGCGCGCGCCCAGTTTGTCCGGCAGGTAGGTCAGGCGCACCGGCACGGTGATTTCGCGGGTGACGCCCTTGATCGTGAGCTTGCCGGTCACGTCGGCGGTGGTTTCCGGGCCGCTGGTCTTCACATTGGTCACCCGGACGGCCTCGAAGGCGATTTCTTTGTGCGTTGTCACGTCCAGCCAGTCCTTGCCGTGGAGGTGTTCCTTCATCATCGGATTGGGCACGTGGAGTGACGCCGCCTCGACCGCGATCCGGCCGCTGAGGCTGGCGGGGTTGGCGGGGTCGAACTGCACGGTGCCGCTGATGCCGTTGGCGGTGCCGTTGATGGACTCCAGTGGGGCGTCGAGCAGAAACACGGCGTTGTTCACGCCCTTGGGGTCTTTGAAATCAAAGGTCTTGGGGGCGGCCAGCGTCGTGGTGATGGCCAGGAGACCGGCGGCCGCAAAGACGGCAAGCCGGCAGGCGTGCGAGGTCATGGTCAAGGTTCTTGTCTTCATACTGATGTCGCTTGTCAAAGCCCCGCAACGTGTGCCGAAAACGGCGTTTGGCAAATGGCTGCGGGCTGCGCGAATGAGTTGGCACAAACCTCTTTCAAAAGGCACCAAAGTCGGCCGCCAAGCGAACCGGGGCGCATGTTTAAGGCCGTGACGCAGCGCGGCTCTGCCGTCTTTGGAATGTTCCCCGTTGAAGCGGCCCGCCCGGGGGCCAGGGTGCTTTTCGCAGCATCCGCCGACCGCGGTTTCCAGCACGCAGCCGTTACTCAGGCGCGGCGGTTCGCGAGGTCAGCAGGCGGACGGCTTCCGCGGCCGGCGCGACGGTTTCCTGGCGGGTCGCCAAGGTTTTCACGCGGACTTGCACGCTCCCTTCGGCGGCGCGTTCGAGTCGGGCGGTGTGGCGGGCGCCGGCCTCGAGGGCGCGCTTGAACTGCTTGTCCGATTTCGCGGGCGTGAGCGGATAGTCCACCGCCGCGCCGGCTTCTCGCAGGGCTTGCACCAGCTTGAGCGAATCCGGCCGCAGCGTTTCGTCCTCGATGAGCACGAAGGTATCCAGCGCGGCCGGCGGCAGCGCGGCGGCCCGGCCGCGGGCCTTGAGCAGTTCGGTGAGCACCACGTCGCCCATGCCGAAGCCCAGTGCGGGCAGGTCCACCTTACCGTTGGAGATCAGTTTGATGAGGTTGTCGTACCGGCCGCCGCCCGCGAGCGCGCGGAACTCGCCCCGGCGATCAAACGCCTCAAACACCGGCCCCGTGTAATAGGCCAGCCCGCGGATGACGCCGTAATCCACGCGCACGAAATCCGTCAGGCCGCGCGCGGCCAGATCGTCCAGAATGCGCCGGAGTTCCGCCGTGGGTTGCGCCGAGGCGATGAAGGCGCGCACGTCTTCGAGCGCGAAGCCCAGCGACGCCAGACGCGTCCGGCTGGTCTCGGCCGGTTCGCGTTCGAGCTTGTCAATGGCCTGAAAAAAATCGTAGGCCCGCGCGGCGTCCGGCTGCCGGCGCGCGAAGAATTCCTGCCAGGCGTTGCGGCTGCTGAGGCGCACCACAAAGTCGGCGGCGCTCAGACCCAGCGCCCGGAGCGAATCAATCAGCAGCGCGATCAACTCGGCGTCGGCCGCGGGGTCCGCTTCGCCCACGATGTCGGCGTTGAACTGGAAGTGCTCGCGCAGCCGGCCCTTCTGCTGGCGCTCGTAACGGAAAAGCTGGGGCAGGGTGAACCACTTCAACGGCTTTCGGTAGTGGCGCTCCCGCGCGGCCACCATGCGGGCCAGCGTGGGGGTCATTTCGGGTCGCAACGCCACCTCGCGGTTGCCCTTGTCGCGGAAGTTGTAAAGCTGGCCCACGATTTCCGCACCGCTCTTGACCGTGTACAGTTCCAGCGGTTCCAACGGCGGGCCGTCGTACTCGCGGAAGCCATAGCGGCGGGCGGTTTCGCGCCAGGTGTCGAAGATGTGCCGGCGCAGGTCGGCGCTCCATGCGTCTTGGTCGGGCAGCGGGGCGGGATAGAAGTCGCGAAAGCCGGGAAGTCGGTCAATCATCGTTGGTGCGAAAAAGACAAAACGGCCCCCGCCGATGAGGCTCGGCCGAGGCTTGGGGAAATCGTTGCCCGCTCAGCTCGCCTTGCTTTCGGGGGGCGTGAGTTTGAGGACCTCGTCGCGCATTTCCTTGCCGGGCTTGAATTTCACCACGGCGCGGGGCGGGATGCGCACGTCCTTCTCGGGAGCGTTCGGATTCCGGCCGATACGCGGCTTGCGGACTTTCACCTCGAAGACGCCGAAATTCCGCAGCTCTACCGTCTCGCCTTTGGCGAGCGCGGCGGAAATGTAATCCAACGTCTTCTGGACCACGTCCAGGACTTGTTGCTGGACCAGGCCCGTTTCCTGGCTGATGCGGACCACCAAGTCTCGTTTGGTCATAGGTCGGAAATCAGGTTGGTGATTGGGGTGTGGGTTGTTACATTGACGTAAACGGTATAACCCTCACGGCCCGCGCGGTCAAGCGGCCAGACGCAAGCTGCCCGGTTATCATCGGGCGCACTGATCAGACGTGGGGGAACAGGGTTTGCCCTCCCTGATCCGGCTTATCCGGCGGGTCAGCGGGCCGTCATCTCCAAGGCCGGCGCAACCGCGGCGGATTGTTCGCTGAGCGCCGGCGCGGGCGTCCGGGCGGGGCCGGCCGGCGCCGGTTTGGTTTTCGCCTGAGCCTTGGCTTGCGCTTGGGCGGCCTGTGCGGCGAGCCGGGCGTCCGTCTCGGCGGCTTCGGTGGGGTGAATCTGGTGGTAGTACTGGTTGGACTTGGCGAGGTCCTCCTTGTGCAGGAGCAGGCCACCGAAGCGATCTGCGGTGGCGATTTCGAACACCGTGTCCATGCGGATCGAGTCGAACGGGCAGACCTCCACACAGATCTGGCAGCTCATGCAGACCGAGATGTCAATGTCGAAGACTTTCGGGTGTTTGCGCGCCTTACCGCTCGCGTCGCGTTCGACCACGATGTAGATGCACTGCGGCGGGCATTCCTTCTCGCAAATCTTGCAGGCCACGCAACGCAGCCCGGCCTCCGGATCCTCACCGTCGTAAATCAGAAATGGAAAGCTGCGGGCACTTTCGGGCAACGGGAGCCGCTGCTCCGGATACTCCACAGTGGGCAGCCGCGCCGGATCGTGGTAGCTGCCCACGAAATTGCGGGCCGTCTCCAGCAGGCCTTTGACCAGTCCAGTGCCCAACATGTGGAGTTAATGTAGCCGGGGAACGCGGCCGGCGCCAAATCTCCGCCCCTGCCAAACGAGTGCCGCTGTTTTTGCTCTCGGCGGGCGCGGCCAGGCTACTCGCGTGCTTGAAAATCAATCACAAACACGTCGGCCAGCACCGGTCCCACCAGCTTGCCGAAGGCTTCGTGGTCGGGATGCACCAGGTAGGCGTCGCGGTCCTTGTCGTTGTCGAAGGTCAGGATGAAGCCATGCGTGAAGCCTTTGTCGAGTTTCTCGGGGCTGACGTTGGTGCCCCACTCGAACGTGCGGATTTGCGGAATCTTGGCGGGTAGTGCGGCGAAGGCCCTCTCGACCTCGCGGACTTTTTCCGCGCCGGCCTCGGGTTTGAATTTGAAGGCGACCATATGCACCAACGTGCCGCGTTTTTTGGTTTTGGCAGCGGCGTCGGCGGCGTAGGTTACGAGCAACGCGGAGGTGAGGGCGAGGGCCGTGAAGAGAGCGGTGAGACGTTTCATGTTGTGATCAGACGTGTTCGAACGGGCCGACGCTAGCCGTGTTACCAAAGCGTGGCAAGCTCGGGCTCGTCGGGGTAAAGTCGCAGTCCACCGTGGATGAATTGGGGGGCCTCCAAAACCCAGCGGGCGAAGCGTTTCGAATCCAAATGCGGACCAGGTCCGAAATCCTGTTTACAGCCAGGTCGCCGTTGTTACGATGCGCCCCGCTTTCATTCAACCAAGCCATGAAAAAGATCGAGGCCATCGTCAAACCTTTCAAACTGGACGACGTGAAGAGCGCACTGAGCGAATTGGGCGTGGAAGGCATGACGGTCAGCGAGGTCAAGGGCTTCGGGCGCCAGAAAGGTCACACCGAGATTTACCGCGGTAGCGAGTACACGGTGGATTTTCTGCCGAAGATCAAAATCGAGGTCGTGCTGCCGGATGACCAGGTGAACGCGGCGGTGAGCGCGGTCGTGAAGGCGGCTCAGACTGGGAAGATCGGCGACGGCAAGGTGTTCGTCAGCCCCATCGAGGATGCCATCCGCATTCGCACCGGAGATCGCGGCGAATCGGCGGTCTGAAGCCGGCGGCATTTCGTGAGTCCCGGCTGGCGCTCCAGTTTTCATTTGCGACAAACCCTGTTCCTCAACCAACCAATCCAACCATGAGCACCCCCAAGAGCGTGATGGAGCTGGCGAAGAAGGCCGGCGCGAAGATGGCGGACATCAAGTTTGTGGACACGTTTGGCACGTGGCAGCACTTCAGCGTGCCGGTGGCCGAGGTGACGG
>Ga0209381_1002377_pt1 | contig 23842 bp, 18 predicted proteins | sample DewCreD2012metaG_FD_184111 | JGI IMG/M metagenome (GOLD analysis project Ga0209381, IMG submission 184111) | Hot spring sediment bacterial and archeal communities from British Columbia, Canada, to study Microbial Dark Matter (Phase II) - Dewar... ...
GATATATGAACTTCCTCCACCATGCGACCTATCTTTGTATACTAAAAATGAACAAAAGGTTTTACATGAATTGCTTTTAATACGACCTGGCAGTACCATATCGTATAGTGAACTTGCAATACGATGTGGGCTTCCTGGTGCTGCACGATTTGTGGGAAATGTAATGGCTAAAAATTTATTTCCTGTTGTGTATCCCTGCCACAGGGTAATACGAAGCAATGGCAATGTTGGGTATTATAGTGGTGGAGTAGGGATCAAGGAGTTTTTATTGGAATTTGAGAAAATAAATAGGCTCTGACCCCTTTTTTATTCATTCATTTTAGAATATAGGATATGAGATATAGTAATTAGCTTCGATATTTCATCATAAAAATAAAATAAATCAAACAAATGTTTAACTTATAGATTTTTCATCCGACTAAACAATCTAGTAGAGATTTAAGAATAATAACCTTATTATAACAGCTGCAAGAAGGAATAAATTTATCTAGGCGTTAGTATAGCAAAAATATTATTTTTTTATTGGTGTTGATACATATAAAAAAATAGCGAGCGCTCGCTATTTTTTTATTGACAATGCTTTATCAAGTAATATAATGGCTTAGAAATGCTTAATTAAATTATGACCAATATTTTATTATTAGGTTTCCAATATGATAAGTTACAACGAATATTTGAAAGAAATCCCCCACCAGACTGAAGAACTGGTAGAGGAGATATTTGAAAATGAACGAGATAGAATTAGGATAAAAAAAAGGAATGTAGCAGTAAAGAATCTAACTCGTATTTTTGATGCAGTACTAAAAATAAGTAAAAGAAAAGGTTTTGATTCAGTGAGTTTACGTAATCTACATAAAGAAGTAGGTATCACAATGGGTGGGCTTTATAATTATTTTAAAAATAAAGATGACCTTATTGATATGATTGAAAATCAATCAATTAGGATTACAAAAAAAATAGTTGAAAACATTGATACCGCATCTTTGCCAGTTTGGCAAACTCTAGAAGATGTAATATGTTGTTATCTTTATGCAAGTGAGGCTAACAGGAAATGGTTTTACTTTCTGTATATGGAAACAAAAAATTTTTCACATGTGCAAAAGCATAAAGCAGTTGAGCTCGAACTTTTTTTAGAGAATAAATTAACAGAAGTACTGACTCGTGGAGTAAAACAAGGTCTATTTCAAATAGAGAATACTAGAATAACTGCATCCATGGTAAATTCTTTACTAATGGATTGGTTTCTTAAAAGGCACAAATATTTAAAACAAGGGGTTACTGTAGAGGAATATGCTAAATATGTGCTTAAAGCTTTAAGGCGATTATTGATGAAAAATGATTAAAAATCAATACCATAAAGCTAACAACTATGTTGCAAGTTGTTGTCTTATTTTAAATTACTATTTATAAAATTAAAAGGGGGTTTTTATGAAAAGAGAAGTAATTAACATTGAGACAATGGGATTACATGATATTCTTTCAACATGGGCAAAAGTAAAACCAGAATCTTACGCTTTAATTTATGAAGGAACATTTTTATTTAAGGATCGTATTGAAAAATATACATACCGTGAATTAGATCTATACACTAACAAATTTGCGAATGTATTATTAAACTATGGTGTTAAAAAAGGCGATCGTATAGCTATCTATCTCCCTAATTGCCCAGAATTTATCATTTCATATTTAGGAATTTTCAAAGTTGGTGGGGTAGTAGTGCCTTTGAGTCCTATCTATACGCAACGTGAGGTTAGCTATCAGTTAAATGATACTCAAGCACGTATAATAGTAACAGCATCTTATCTTGTGAATAATATCGATAAAAATCTAATTCCTGAATTAGAACATATTATACTGATAGATGAACAGGATAATTATCCTTTTTTGAAATTATTGCTAGAAAAATCTTCAGATTCAAGACCTGAAATCAGTACTAATGTTAAAAGCGATATCGCATTGATCCCTTATACATCCGGAACCACAGGTATTCCCAAGGGTGTACCACATACTCACTACCACTACACATGGAATTTAAAACAAATATTTTCTCACCTTGAATTTGACAAAGAAGAAATAATATGTACCGTTACCCCACTTTTCCATGTAACAGGGTATCATGATACTTATGGTGTAGCTTTATTTGGCGGATGGCCAGCTGTAATATTAGAGAGATTTGATCCTCAGAAATTGATACAAATAATTGAAAAATATAAGGTTACATATACTTTAATACCGACGGCTGGACTAATTTATATGTTAAATATTCCTGATAGAGATAAATACGATATAAAAAGCATTAAAGGGGTCCTAAGCGGAGGATCAGCTGTACCTGTTGAGGTTGGTAATGCATTTATTAAGGCTTTTGATGTAGACCTTATAGAAGCGTATGGTGCAACAGAAATTCTAGTAACACATATTAATCCAATAAGCAGAAAAGGTAAAATTAAATTTGGTTCAGTAGGTATAACAGTTAACAATAACACAAAAGATGTTGTTACCAAGATTGTTGATGAAACAGATAGTTCAATTGAAAAGCCAAGTGGAGAAGTAGGTGAGATTATAATAAAATGCCCATGTAGTTCTAAAGGATACTGGAATAAATCAAATGACTCAGATCAAAGCTTTCGAGATGGGTATTGGTATTCGGGTGATATTGGATATTTAGATAATGAAGGATATTTATATATCACTGACCGAAAGAAAGATATGATAAATGTTTCAGGTTTTAAATGTTGGCCAAGAGAAGTTGAAGAAGTGATTCACGAGCATCCAAGTGTAGCTGCTGCAGTGGTTGTTGGCAAAAAAGACCAGTTAAAGGGTGAAGTGCCTGTAGCTTTTATTGAATTGAAACCAGGTATGGAATTGGATTCAGATCAAATCAATGATTTTGTTAAAGATAAACTTGCTAAGTATAAAATTCCTGTGCAGTATATATTTATTCAAAATATACCACGCAATCCTGCTGGGAAAGCAAATAGGGAGGAGTTAAAAAAATGTTCGCTTGAATAGTATTTATTAATTCAAAAATTTTAAATTATTTTAATAGGAGTATAAAATGCAATTCAGAAAAATTTATTATAATAAAATAGGAGGACAAAATGCCATTTGATCTACCTGAAGAATTAAAAGTTAAGAAACAAAATTTACGTCAATTTCTTAATAAAGAAATAGCGCCTGTAGTTGATGAATTGGACAAAAAGGGGCCTCTGTCATATGAAGAAAATCTTGAATTTTTTAAAAAATTAATCCCTTATGATTATATAAGAAATAATAATCCAAAAGAAGTAGGTGGAACAGATGCAAGCTATCTTGAACGAGCAGTCATGGCAGAGGAACTTGCAAGGGTATGGGGTGCTTTGGCAGCTACTGTTGAGACTCATGCTGGAGTTATAGAAATGATAGCTAGATATGGAACGGATGAACAAAAAAAAAGGTGGGCTATACCAGGAGTACAGGGTAAAATTCTCGCATGTGACATGGTAAGTGAACCTGGAGCAGGCTCTGATCAAACAAATTTCAAAACTACAGCTATTTTAAAAGGTGATTATTATCTTGTTAACGGGACGAAAATGTGGCAAACAAATGGAACTCAAGCAGATGTTGGTATATTGACAGCTATATCCAATCCCGAAAAATATGCAAAAAATCAAACTAAGGGTGTTATAAGTTTAATAGTTGATAAAAAAGAATCAGGTTGGAAAGTTAGAGATATCCCATTTGTTGGTTTGAGGGCTGGTAATACAGGTTTTATGGAATTTGAGAATGTAAAAGTGCCAAAAGAAAATCTCCTTCATGGTGAAGATGAGGGGTATGGTAGTCAATTAAAAGCAAGAGCGTGGTTTAGAGTTTGGGTTGCCGCTTGTGGTGTAGGTGCAATGGATGCTGCCCTTGAAGACGCGATTTCTTATGCTAAGAAGCGGCAAGCTTTTGGAAAGCCTCTTGCTGGTTTCCAAATGATACAAGAAATGATTGCAGATATAGCAATTGATAAGGAGATGCTTAAACTTCTTGTATATCGTGCTGCGAGTCTAATGGATAAAGGGGAGAGAGCTGACCTTGAGCAATGTATGGCTAAGGCTTTTTATGGGGATGTAGGTGTACGTAATGCACATAAAGCATTACAAATATTTGGTGCACGTGGATTAACAACTGCAGAAGGTTTTAGAGCAGAGAGGTATTTCCGAGAATCTCCTATAGGTGGAATTGCTGAAGGTACTACGCAAATTGTTAAGTTATTAATTGGGCGACGACTTACAGGTATACAGGCTTTTTTGTAATGCTTATTTTTGATTCAATCGCTCAATGGAGTAATTTATTTATATTAATTTCTAAACAGCTAATAATTGAAATAAGTATTACGATTTGAATTACATAAAACCCCCTTCACTTATTAAAAATAATATTATCTGAAGGGGGCTATTAAAAAATTGACTAAGTTAACATTTGTTCAAAATAATTTGAACATATTAGTTAAAGCAGATTATTAAAATATTAAAAAGAGAAAATTGGGTGAATATACTAATCATGATAAATAATATTTTTGGAAATCATTAAATACTATAGGTGTCATAATTAATATACACACAAATGATCCGCATAGTCCTGCAATTATCGTTATAGCAAAGCCCTGCCATAAATGGCTTCCACCAGATGAGATTACTAATGGAAGCAGCCCTGTGACAGTAGTTATAGTTGTTATCAGCATTGGCTTATTGCGTTGATTGTTTATTTCCTGATAATCTTTGAATGCTAATAATTTCTTTTTTTTAAAATTATTAAATTTATGTACATAACTATCTATCAAAAGTATTGCGTTATTTACAACAATGCCTGTTAATACCACAAAACCCATAATGGTTGCCACATTGCATTGAATGTTAAAGATATATAGTGCCCATAATGCCCAAATCCATGAAATAGGTATAGACATGATAATTATTAATGGTAGAGAAAAAGATTCAAATATGGAAGCAATAACCATGTACACCAGTACAACTGCAATGCATATATAGAGTACCATGTAGGTAATAGATTCCTTTTGCTGTGCAAATGTTTTTCCATATTCTATGTAATACCCTTCTGGGATAGATAATTGTTTAATGGTGGTATTGAGAATCTTTTCCATTTTATAGTTATAAACTTTTGGGACAATGCTGATAGTTTCAGCTCGTATTTTATCATGATGCCATATGGTGTTCACCGTTTTTGATGTGGTTATAGTTGCAATATTCTTTAATGGAATTGTCTTGTTATCAAAAGGTAGTACAATATTTTCGATTTCATCAAGGCTAAGATATTGCCCTTTTACACGAACATCTATTTCTCTATCATCAATGTATTTGGTTATAACAGGGCCATAGCACAGGCTTCTTATGTAATCGCCTGCATACGCAATTGGTATGCCGCTAAAAGAACATTTCATCTTGTCAAATTGAATCACCAGTTCAGGGCGCTTGTCTTTGAAGTGATAGATAATATCTTCAACTGCTTGTGATTGTTGTAGCTTTGCAGCAAACGTATATGCCAACTGCCGGATAACATCAATATCCCTGCCTTTTATGATAACCTCAATTTCATTGTGAAGGGTTCCATCTGTAGTGGTAAAAATTAATGATGTATCTGGTTGAGTTTTGATATAGCTTTTCAATACATCTGCATTTATTGTACCGTCAGTATCCATGATGAATTCTGCATGTTCCTGCTGAATACGGGTTGAGATGTTTTTTATAGTTTTAATAGCTTGCAATTGTTTTTCTATAAAAAAAGCGGCTTGTGATGTTGCCTGTAACGATGTGCCCGATGGCATTTCTAATCGTGCAAATATTTTGCATTCATCGGTAAAGCTGATATCTTCAAAATCTAATTTTGTGATAGGAATAATGGTAGCTACTAATAAAAGCAGTATAATGCTATAGAGTTTTTTTTGATTATTGAAAAAGTATTCCATAATAATGTTACACCACGTAATGGTGAGATATTGTTTGGATTTACTATAAATAGCTACAATTACAGGTGAGAATACGGTACGTGTGGCTAAACTAAGAAGTACAGGGATATGTGATGTTGTTATCATATGGATGGATGATGTTACACGCAAACACCATGGCACAAAGATAATCGCAACAACCAGTGATGCAAGTATAGCAACTATCACAGTGCCAGCCAACTGTGTAAATAAAGCGGTACTTTTTGTTTTTAATAATAATACAGGAACAAATATTACAATAGTAGTTAAACTGGATGCAAGCAGGGCTCTTGTTACCCGTTTTGTTGATGATATAATATGCTCATCTGAAATGGTGTTGTCTGAATGTGAAAATATCTTTTCAATGACAACGATGCTATTATCAACAACCATCCCTGTTGCAATGGCAATTGCAGACAGAGTAATCACATTAAGTGTGATACCAACGGAATATACGTACAGGGAAATTGCCATCAAGGAAAATGGTATTGCGATAATAACAGCAATTGTTGCCTGTAAGTTTTTAAGAAACAAGTATACTGTCAACATGGTGAGGATAACACCAACTGTGCAGCTGATATAAAGGTTATGGAGTGCTTTTTGTATTTCTTCTGCACTGTTATAGGTGATGTGCGCTGTAACCTCGGGGATACTACATTGTGATATTGTGCTGGTAATGTGACGACACACATCGATAGGATTGGCTGTGCTTGTTTTATATATATATAAAGAAACCTGTTCCTGGGTATTGTAACGTGATAGTGAATCATGTTCACCCGCATAATCTGTTACATGAGCTATTTGGTTTATCCATGTTGCAAAACCACCAGATGATGATAAAAGCGGCAAGTTTTTAATTTCATTTATCGTAAAAAATCTGCTCTTAAGTCGCAATGTATAATCATTCATGGGATCGTGGAGAATGCCTGCTGAAGAGATGAAATTATTGTTTTGAATTTGTTTTGTTATATGGTCTAATGCGATGTTGCGGGCAATACAGTAATTATTATCAATAGTTATATGTATCTCACGTTTATTGCCTCCGCCTATCTCAATCTGTGAAACACCTTCAATGCGTTCAATGTTTTTTTTGTATATGCATTCAGCAATATCACGCAGTTTGTTTAAGCTATACGCTTTGCTGGATAACCCTATCACCATAACTGGTGCGTAGTCATTGCCCTGAAGATATATCTCAGGTTCATTGACATCTTTTGGAAACATTGCTTGCACAGGTTCTATCTTTTCATGTATTTCATACGCTTTAAATTGAAGATTTGCCTCTCTTTCAAAGGCTATGTGTATGCGGGCTTCGTTGTCATTGCTTGATGAAACTATCTCTTCTATTCCGCCTATTGTGCTTATGGCATCTTCAAGGGGGTTAGTAATTATCTCTTCAATTTTGTAGGGCGATTGGCCTGGATAGCGTACAACAATTATTATGCCATGATTGCTATCTGGCAACAGCGATGATGGCAGTGATGAAAATGCAAATAAGCCTGTTGCCATGACGCCAATAAACAACATCAACGTTGTTATTTTATGTGTAACAAAATATCGTATACAGTTCATGGCTTATCCTTGATGGCTTTACAAATAAAATGTGGAAGGCACAGCATGATAAAAGCTGTTCCAACAATCATGCCGCCAATGATGGCAATGGCCAATGGTGATTGCACATCAGAGCCCTCCTGTAATCCTAATGCTAACGGTATAAGCCCGCACACCGTAGTAAGTGATGTCATGATAATGGGACGTAGCCGCTGAGTGGAGGAAATTTTTATTGATTCCAAAACATCTTTTTTGATATGGTGATTTTCAATAATGGTAGCAAGAAGCAATATTGCGTTGTTGACGATAGTTCCTATAAGGATGACAGCACCCATCAGTGACATGATGTTAATTGATTTGTATGTGATAAAAAGAAAGATGAATGAACCGCATAAAGCAACTGGTACTGATGACATAATTATTACTGGATAAAGAAGTGATTCAAATTGTGAAGCGATAATCATATATATCAACACAATGGAAAGTATAAGGATTGCATAAAGGGATTGCAGTGATTCTTTTGTTTCTGTCATATCCTGTGACAACATGAAAGATACCGTAGGTTTTTTATGCTTTTCCCAAATACTCTTTAGTTTTTGAATTGCTTTATCCTGTGAGATGCCGCGTGTCACAACATGAATAGGCACACATCGCTGCTGATTAGTTCGTATGATTGAAGAATATCCTTGTGAACTGGAAATGGAAGCGATAGTGGTAAGTGGTATAAATGAAGTACCCTCATTTGCCTGAATTGGTATCATCTCTATATCGTCTATGCTGTCGCGATATTGCTCGTCAAATCGGGTAACAATATCAATCTCATAATCTGATTCTATATATTTTCCTGAATATGTACCGTAAATAGCAGTGTGAATATGTGAAGCAATATCCTGAAGTGTTAAGCCAAAAGAGGCTAACTTATCGGTATCCGCCTGTATCACAAGCTCGGGCTTGCCTTGTTTCATTTCTTTAGCACATTGCATAACCCATGGTTGTGTATTGCATTCACGTATAAATGCAGTAGCTGCTTCATCAATGTCATGGATAGAATCGCCTGTACAATTAATGGTTATATCACCGCTGCCTATACGTAATACCTGGACAAAATCAGTATGTGATACATTGTATTCAACAATTATGTCATGAGGAAGTTTTACGTGTTGTTGTAAATATTTGATGCAATCATCTGCGCTGGCATTATGTTGTAGCAATACATGGATCTGGCCAATATTGGTGTTCTTTTCTCTGCCAAAGTATTCGGTATAATCTTCAGGATTGTAGCCTGCGGTCATCAAACGCTTGTCAATGCCAGGATAATGCACTAATAATGAATCGATGTAGCTTAGCATATCAACTGTTTGCTGCAGGGTGGTGCCCGGTGGTGCTTCCAATCGAATGGTAAAATGACTCTGTTTTGTCTGTGGCATCAGTGATTTTGATATAATACAAACAGAACAAATTCCCAGCAGTATAATTGCGACAGTTGCTGTGTAGATATACTTACTTTGGGAAAGTAGCATATTAAGCAATGTAATGTAATGGTGTTCGATAGTTTGTAGCAAGGAGTCCACTTTGTGGAATGGTATACTACCAGTAACTATCGCCCAAAAATTTTTGTGCCGTGTAGTGTGATGTATTCTTTGTGAACGTATTGTGTGCAGTGCGGGAATTAAAAACAGTGCAACACAAAGAGAAGCAAAAAGTGCAATGGTTACTGTAATTGCAAGGTGGGCAAAGAGTGAGCCGCCCAATCCTTTGATGAGAAGCAACGGCAAGAAAATGACCACACTGGTCAATGTAGATGCAACAAGAGATGGTGCAATTGCACGAATGGCGTCTGGAATAGATGATGTATGTTTGGTAGCAGCAATGGATTCAATGACGATGATGCCACAGTCAACAAGCATGCCCACACATATAGTCAATCCACCTAACGACATCATGTTGATGTTAATGGAAAAAAGATTCATGAAAAAGAAGGTAATGATAATTGATACGGGTATTGCTATGGTAATAATAAATGCGGCATAAAAACGTTGTGTGAAAAGAAGTAGAACAACAAATGCAATGACAGATCCTGCTATGGCTGATGACACAACATTGGATATGGCACTGCGTATGTATTGCGAATTATCGATGACTATATCAAATGACAATCTGTTGCCATATTTTTTTTGCAAGCTGTGAACAAGTTGCCCTGCTTTGTGGCAAACCAGAACGGTGTTTTTGCCTGATTCCTTAATAATGGACAGTGTAATACAGGGCTGGCGGTTAATAAACGAATGGCTGGTAATTTCTTTAAAGCCATCAACAACCCGTGCTACATGTTTTAAAAAGATAATGCGGCCATCTTTGGTTTTCTTGACGGGGACATTCTGGATGTCACTGATAGTGTTAAACTCACCCGCAGTCCGTATGATGAGTTCTTTACTTCCTGTTACAAGGGTACCAGCAGGATAGTTGTAGTGGGATGCCTGCAAACTATCAACTATCTCATGTATTCCAACATTGTAAGCCTGTAATGCATCACGATTTATGAGTGCTTCAATCTGGCGAATTTTACCACCAGTTACTTTGGCATTGCCAATTCCTTCAATGCGCTCAAATAGTGGCACAATATTTTTTTCTGCCTCATAGCGCAACTCACGTAAATCCATACTACGTGATGTTATGGCAATATTCATTATTGGCAAAGAATTTGGGTCAAACCGTGTGACGATTGGTTTATAGACATCCTGTGGCAGAATTCCTTTAACCAGGTCAACTTTTTCTCTAACCTTTAACAAAGCATAATCAACATTGCTTCCCCATTGTAATGTTGCAACAACAAGGCTTGCACCTTCAATGGATTCTGAGTGAATGCGCGTTACTCCTGCTACGCTATTTATGGCTTCTTCAATTGGGCGGGTTATAAGCTGTTCAATTTCTGATGGGGCAGCACCAGGGTAAAGTGTTATAACGGAAACTTCAGGGTACTGAATAGGTGGCAAAAGATCCATGGTAATGTTACACAACGATATGATACCAAAAAGGCATAGTGCGCTGAAAAACATGATGATTGTAACGGGGCGCTGTATGATAAATGTTCCCATATACTCCCATTTACATGTTACAATATATTGCAAAAGGGTTTAGCATATAATTGCCCAATGAATCTTTGATGCCATTACTTCCATGGGTAATGGATAATTTGTAATACGTTTGTGGAATAAGGTTAAAAACATATATATCAATGCAATCAGGATGATTATGAGGGACTTCTATCTTCCATATTTTTGGAGTAAGGGTAGAATTTGATTGTGTTGCACTCAGGCTGAATGATATTGCCTGCATTGCTGATGCTAAATCCAGTGAAGCGATAGTTGCTAAAGTATTGGTTGTATTGGCAAATTGAACTCTAAGTATCAATACCTGTACATTAGTGTTATTAATAAATTTGCTGCATGAAAAAGGTGTACCTGATTCAATGATGTCGTCGTTTTCTAATAATCGGGATTTGCTTTCATCAGGATTGCCGTTATTATCCCAGCCAATCTGGTAGATGTGTTTGCAATTGCTGCCATAGGGTACTACTTCAATTGGTTGCGAATATTGTGAATAAATTTTAAAGGGGTATCTATATTCCTGGTCAAGCGTGTTGCCTGATATGTCTTTTGCTTGTGTGGAGATAGTTAGTACATACGTTTGCATCAGATGAAAGGGTGCTAAAGGTATGATACGAAGACTGCAATCATCTTCCCAAGAAAAAGTGACATCCCAGGGGGGAGAGATACTGATGCTTTCCTTGGTATCAATACGCTGCATTGCTTTTGAGAATCGTATGAGTAGATGTGCATTTTTATCAATTCTATCAGTTGTTGTAAAAGGCTGCATAGCTACTAAGGTGCTATCGTACTGTGCAAAACATCCAATAGAATAATCGGGTGGTTGTAATGATTCTGGATTTAATGTTGGAGCTGTGAAGTCAGTGCCACATTTAAAAATGCTTTTATATTCTTTTAATAACGGATTCCCTGCTATATCTAAAATATCTGTTGATAGTGTAATGGTATATGTCGTCCCGTGTACATAGTTATTATAGGGAGTAAATACTAAAGTTGTATCATTATTTTGTAGTGTAATATCACCAATGACATACGGCGTAAGTAAAAAACCTTTTTTTGCTGAATCAAGTCTGACTGTTTCAGAAAACTTTACAATGATTTGTAAAAATATGTCAGATATTTGTGCTCCATCAGTAGGGTATATTGATACAACTTCAGGTTTGATAAGGTCAACTCCAGTTGAAAATGATGATGTATAATCCTCTTTCAGATTGTTGCCATTTTTGTCTTCAGCACTTGAGCGAATAGTGATAGTATATACAGCAGCATCGTGAAGGTTTTCAATTAAATCAAAGTAAAGGGTGTTATGTACCCATCTGAAATGCCCTTTTGGCTGATGAACACCGCTAATTGAAAAAGCCTCTTCGGTTTTGGGCTTATCCATTGTTTCAGAAAATTCAACACAGATAACAGGGCGATTTTCTGTAATAGTGGACCTGTTAGCTGGGGTTATACTAACTACTTCTGGTGGATCAATATCTACAAAATAATTACAGGAGACAGAAGTAAGTAATAAAGATAACATTATGTATATGGATAATTGTTTCATAATCCACTCCTATTCAATTTGTCTATGTATTAATCCACTGGATGAAAATAGAATATATACCATACATCATCCTGCATGGATATGCCATTAATTGACTTGATACCGTTAGTACCGCCTTTGAAAGTGAGCTTATATACATTACCACCTTCAATTGCAGCGATTGTTACTTTTAATGTCTGGGAATCTATCCATCTGAATTGATTAATATTTCCGCTTATTTCGGGTTGTTCACCATACAGGCATTGTATCTTGACATTATCTGGCACGGTATTTCCAAGCATTGGTGTTGAAAACTGCACTGTAAAATCATAGGTATTGTTTGCATTGAATTCATCCCCAAGGTCATTTACATTTGAAGGGGCCAATATCCTTTGCTCCTGTGCCATACATTGCAGTTGTGTAATTGTTGGAATGTTTGAAAGATTGCCATTGGTTACAATGTATACGCACAGATCATTGAGAAGCGTGTTTTGAGCTACATCTTTTAGATTGGTGTTTATGCGTATTTCATATCTGGTATTAGCTTCCAGAGGTTGGGGAAAACGAATAGTACACATTTGATTTACATTTTCCCAGTAAACGTCCCAGCTTTTCTGTGGATAGATGATAAACGCTCTGGTAATTGACGAAGTATCTATTGGTTCATTAAATGTTATAATAATTTCATCGTTTATGTTTGCTCCTTCATATACTGTGAAGTTTTCATTCTGCGCCATATTCTGTGTGATTGATGTTGTATACAGCCCTGTAATGATTGGGCGTATATACTCACTGCCTGTTCTAAATCTGCTTGTTACAGTTTGTATCATTGTGTTATGGGATATATCCTGGCATTTTGTTATTTCTATCTGGTACCAGGTATTAAATAATAAAGGTGTGTATGGTTGTATGGTAAGTACAGTATGAGCATCATTCCATATACAGGTATAATCAATAGAAGGGGTGAATCGTATATTTTTTTCTACCGTGGTAGTATCCATAGGTTCAGAAAAGGTAACAGTGATTAATGTATTCAATGCTATGTTTTCACTACAATCAGCTGGTTGCAGTGATTCTATTTCTGGTGGTATGATATCTAATCCAACTATAAAATTTGATATATGCTGTGTAACCAGGGTATTGCCATGAGTATCACATGCGCTTTTTTCAATTATTAATCTGTAGTATCCATTGCTTAGCGGCAATTCAGGTGTAAATATCATCACTGTATCATTATTGCTCCAGGCAAAACTTCCCTTTATGGAACTATCGCCAAATTCCCCGTACAATAATGTAAAAGCCCTTTGTGTTTTATCTTTATTCATTGGCTTGGAAAAGCAAATAGTTACAGGGCATGATGATTGGATCATAGCATTATGCGCTGGCGAATATGAAACAATTTCTGGCGGTGTTATATCCATGCCGCATGAAATAAAAGCTAATATCAGCGTGAGGTATAATAATGTTTTCATTCCCATTTTCCTTAAACTTTAATTGTCTTTCTTTACAGGTTTTACTTTTGCTTTATCATATAATAGTTTTAGCTGTGAGTTTGCGATAATGTCGCCTTCCTGTAGTCCATCCACCAGTACTTCTTCATTAATCTTTTCTTTAACCGTGACTTTCTTTTCAAAAGCCATGTTATTTTTTATGATGAAAACGCATGAGCTATCGCTTTCTTTAAGTGCAGTTACCGGAATGCACAATGCATGTGGTATTGTTTGTGTACAGATTGATATGCGGGCAAACATGCCTGGTTTGAGACTATTGTCCTTATTTGAACATAATATTTTAACATCAGCAGTTCGTGATGACTGGTCAAGCACAGGGCTAACAATTTCAACTTTACCTGTGTATGTCTTTCCTATCGCGTCAATGGTGATTTCTGCTTTTTGTCCATGTTGTATAAAAGGAATGTCATTTTCATTAAGCTGTGCAATGCAATATACCTGAGCAGTGTTAATGATAACAAAAAGATTGGTATCTTCGCTGACCTTTTCGCCTATATCAATTGAACGAACTGCAACAATGCCTTCTATAGGTGATTTAATTGAAGCTTCGTTTATATTGGTTTTAATTATCTCTACGCGTGTTTTTGCCTGCTCCACCTGACTTTTTGCTGCATCACGCTCTGCTTGTTCCATTGCGGTGTTTATTAAGGTTAAAAGCTCATTTTTTTTATGTTCGTCTTGAGGAACGTCATAACTAGCTTTAACAATATCGCTATTGCGAAATCCAACAATGAGGGTTTCATAGTCTTTTTTACTTTGTAAAAATTGTGTCTTTACCGTGTGATAATTAGTACGCAATGTATTGAGCTCTGTTTCAGTAACGCCACCTGCTTTGTATAATTTTTGTTTTTTCTTGAGTATATCTTCTGTATTTTGAAGTGTTACATACTTGTCAGTAAGTTCCAATTTTGATTTTGCTATTGCCTTCAGGCGTTGTTCAACATACCTTTGTGCTTGCAATAGTTTTTCTTCAGCAAGGCGAAGGTTAGCCTGGGCTTTTTTTAGTTCGGCAACAGCTTCTTTGAGTTGAAGTTCAAGTGAATACGTTTCAATTTTTGCCAAAAGTTGTCCTTTTTTTACCCTTGTGCCCTGTTCCACATATATTTTTTCTACACGTCCAAATATTTTGGATGAAATAATGGCTTTGTCTTTATACTGTACACTACCAATAGTATTTATTTTCTTTGTTACGGTTTTAGCTTTAACAGTATAGGTTTCAACTTCAATGGGTGCCGCTTCTTCTATGATGCCTTTATTTATAGAAAAGAAATATATTATGGAATATACAGTAGAGATAGTTATGCATATCAGTAATCCAGTATAGATTTTCTTTTTGTTAGAAATGAGAAATGCATACATGTTCATAATTAGTTATATTCCTCTCTTATATTGGCAAATATCGATTCGATGGGCAAGCCCACGGCATTTTCAAGTGCCGCCATAGTTACAAAAACATCTGTTATGGTTTCCTGCAGCCTGAGGCGAGCCTGTGAAAGTTCTACAAGTGTTTTTAAAACATCATAGCGGGTAATATCACCTAATCGAGCTTGTTCGTTTTCAATGGCTGATTGCTTTTCTAGAAGCATTACGTTTTGTCTGGCTATCTCAACTTTTTTTAATGATTCAATGACTGTATCATATGCTTTTGAAACATCACTAGTAATTATCTGGATGAGCTGTTTATGGTTTTTCTGTGCTGCAACGTAAGCTGCTTCAGCATCAATTATAGACCTCATAAACGCGGGTTCGTCATATACTGCAACACTTGCATTGGATTGTACTGTTGTTGTGTTGCCGTTATCTTTTTTGCCATATGAACTACCCATGGAGCTGGTATTCCCAAATAGTGAACTGGTTACTGAAATGCCAATATTCCATGTTTTTTTATTCATAGGGAAGTCTGTCCCGGTGTAACCGTAGCTGGCAAAAAGTTGAATTTTGGGAAGATAATAATACTGTGCCAATTTGAATTCTTTTTGGGTTTTTAAAACTGTGTAATAGCTTTTTTTTAATTCATTGCGGTTTTGCATTGCTAATGCTATCAGGCTTTCTTTGGAAGGTATTTGTGTATTATCTAATTCGCTGTATGTTGGTTCAGGTATATTAATAGAAGAACAAGGGATTCCTAAAACGGTAGCAAAATCTTGTAATGAATTTACAAATTGGTTTTGTGCGGTTATGATGTTATATTGCGCTTCGACAATCTTGCCATCAACCTGAATTTGTTGTAATTCTGTTGCCATACCTAATTGTTGCTGTGCAGTAATGATTTCTTTTTGTAATTGAAGGCTTGTTAAAAGCAGTGTATAGATATCAATTATTTTCTTTTTTTTCTGTAGGTCAAAGTAAGCCTGTTTAGTTGTAAGGATGATTTTATTTTTTTCAATCGAGTATTCTTCAATTGTAAGCATTGATTCAATTTGAGCAATTGAATAAGCAATAAACGCTTTGCCGTTTGTAAATATGTCATAATTTATGGTACCAATTAATGATTGGGCACGTACATCCTGCTCGCGGACTGCAACGTCATCACTTTTAGTATATTGCACGGTAATATGGGGAAGCAGATCTCGCCATCGCTCGTGAATAATCATACGGGATGACTGAATATTTGATTTAAGTGTTTCCAGCTTTACACTATTTTTAAGTGCTAACTGGCATGCCTGGCGTAGTGTCAATATCTCCTGCCCAAAGGCAAAACAGGATAGAGTAATGAGTATTGCTGGTATAATAAACATCTTCTTCATTTTTTCACAACCATAGCATCAATTTCTTTGGCGATAGCTTTAGCTATAGCTGCCTGGCCATAACTTTCCAGTAATGAGTAGCTTTGCGAAACAATCCTGAGACTTGCAATATGAGTTGATGCATCATTAATGGATATGAAAAGAGAGATGTTCTCTACCTGATTAAATATATCCCCTGTGGTAGAGATGAAAACATCAATTGTAGCTGTGTATCTAAATTCTGGTTCACGATATATTGTATTGAAATATGAGGCAGCTTTGATGTTATTCTTTTGTAGATAAAAAACTATATGCGAAGCCAATGAATTTTTTATGCTACTATACGTTTCATTATGGACACGTACATCCTTTATAAAGATGCTGTCAGTAGCAAAGGGTGCTTGCTGTATTGTTTGGACATCTAAAGACTTACAAGCAGTGAAAAATAAATAGACGGATACAATAATCATACACTTTTTCATCGTTATTCTCCAATTGTGGAATCATCAAATTGTTTCAAGGCTTCAAGGATTATCTGGTGTTGTGCAGCTCGTTCAGGCAGATGTATTTCGGTATATATTCCCTGTAGCTGTTTGTGTATTTGCATAAGGTAGAAGTAGTTTGCAAAAGCTCTGTGAAATGTTATGATTGCATCATCGTACTGCTTATTAGCATACTGAATTGTGCCCAAAAGATACAGTGCTATAGGATCATTTGGTGAATGGCTAAGGGCTTTTTCCAGATATTTGATAGCTTGCTCTGTATTGTTGTTCCTTATAAACCACCGTGCATAGAGGATATATCCTTGGGAACTATCGGTTAACCCAATATATTTTCCTATTGTTTTTTCAAAGTCATTATGGTTGGTAAAAAAATATATTTTTGCCAAAAGCAAATATGCTTCAGGTAAATCTGCCTGATCGATTGATTGCATGCATAGAGTCTTTGCACCATCAAAATCTTTGTGTGCATACCGTAAAAGCGCCTTGTTGTATAATTCAATTGCCTGATTGCTGTTGTGGCAACCACAGCAGATAATTAGTATTAGCATACTGGTAATGATTCTCATTGTTCACCTTTAATGGGAGATAGTAATGTTGCAACTGCCATTGAAATTAGTTGCTGTTTATGTAAATCGCTGTTAATGCCGTCATCAAAGTATTTGCTGAAATTGTCGCTTAATGATAACACAGGATTGGTAGTTATCCATTTTGCCATTTTCTTTGAATAGGTGTAATTGGTTATGGTGGTAAATAGTATTTCTGGATTGTGTAACAGTTGCATCTGCTGTAAAAGTTCAAATGACGTCAAGCGCACGCTACCGCGCCATACTATTGAGTTATGCACTGCAATGCACGCACTGATTTCAGCAATATAGTAACAATATGAATAAGTCAGCGTATCATCTGCATCTTGATGAGGTATAGATATTGACTCTGATATTTTTTCAACACGAAGTGTGTCGATTATGAGTGATGGGTGCTGATTCTGTTGTTTGGTATCATCGAATAGGTTGATTGTTTTATCTTCGTCGATTATTTGTATCCCATGCTGTAATAATGTTTTCTGAATTTCATTGTTCCATACAATGAGATCTTTTTTATCAATAGTATTAATTTCATCATTGTTTATGTACCTAACGTTGATTGTGCTTATTGATACATTGAATGCAGGAGATGATGGCATGTGTTCTATGCTATGAAGTTTATTGTAATTATTAATAGGGTATACCTGTACAGTCCTGTTAGCTTGTGGTTTTGGCGGTATTGGGGCTGTTGTACAGGAAATAACAACTGTAGATGTTAGGAAATATAAGGCTATTGAAATAATTGTATTTTTCCCACTGTTAGGTATCATATTATAAACTCCCATAATACAGGTATGATGCAGTGTACCTGCTTAATTTTTTTAGATAATGGCGTTACATGCTCATTATATAAAACGCTTGAGTTGGAAAAAATTAACGGGAAAATGAAAAAATTTTATATTTTTTTGAAATTTTTTTCAAAAAGTGAAAAGATGGACTTTGAATAATTTCCTTTGGCGCTGCAAAAGCCGGGGGCAGAGTATATGTGCTTTTGCATTAAAAATTTTTAGGAATACATACTGACTTCATTCTTTATTATTTTTATATACATCTTTCCATTTTTTATATTCTTCAAGGAATCTATCCTGGGAAATGCTTTCCTGTATCCTTTTCATGAAATGCTTCATAAAGTAAAGATTATGGTAGGTATTATAAATCAAGGCTGCTATCTCATTCATTTTATATATATGCCGTAGGTATGCTTTTGTAAACGTTTTACATACATAACACTGGCAATCCTCATCTAAGGGACTAAAATCGTTGGCATAGATACCAGATTTAATATTAACACGCCCTTTTGAAGTAAAAAGTGTGCCATTGCGGGCAATACGGGTGGGCATAACACAGTCAAACATATCTACACCATGTTGTATGGCTTCTAGTATTTCAAGTGGGCTGCCAACACCCATCATGTACCTGGGTTTATTCCATGGCAACATGGGTACTGTTAAGGCTGTTATTTCAGCGTATTCACTTTTTGGTTCGCCCACAGAAAGCCCTCCAATAGCATAACCTGAAAAATCATACTCCACTAAAGCCCTGCTACAATGCATTCGCAAATCAGGATAGGTGCTACCCTGTACTATAGCAAAGAGTGCCTGTGTGTCTGTATCAAAAGTATTCTTCCAGTACTCGTATGAGATTGCTGCCCACTGCAGTGTCCGTTCAACTGCTTTTTGTGCAGAATGATATGTTGCCGGGTATTCAACACATTCATCTAACACCATCATGATATCCGCGCCTATAATTTTTTGGATATCCAGTACCTTCTCTGGGCTAAAGAAATGTACTGAGCCATCGATGTGTGACTTGAATTCCACACCTTCATCATGCACCTTTCGTAAATCCGCTAACGAAAACACCTGAAAACCACCTGAATCGGTTAAAATAGGTTTGTGATAGTTCATAAATTTATGAAGCCCGCCAGCCTCCTTGAGCAGGTCAATGCCAGGACGAATATACATATGATATGTATTAGACAGGATTATCTCAAATCCAATTTCCTCAATATCACGTATTGTTAAGGCACGAATGGCTCCCCGTGTTGCAACGGGCATAAAGACTGGAGTATGCACAACACCATGAGTGGTGTTAAGAATACCTAACCGTGCTTGTGTGCCACTATCTTTTTTTATAATCTCAAAATGCATTCTACTATCCTGTTGTTATATGTGCAAAAATCCTGGCTTTGAAAATTCGGGGTGCGGATATGTATAAAATCCTTTGCCTGTTTTTGCACCCAAAAATCCCTTATCAAGATATTCATGCAAAAAAGCTGCATTCTTTTTACCCTGTTTGTCGTTTAACAAATCTGCCCAGTACTTTGTTACTTTATAAACTGTATCAAGCCCAATGCTATCCATTATACCAAAAGGGCCAATAGGTGTACCCATAACGCCCATAAAACTTCTATCAATATCATAGATTTCGGCCACATCATTTGCTGCCAAAGTCAATGCTGAACTTATGAGTGTCATGAGCATGGTATTGAACACATACCCGTGATTTTCTTTTTTTAGCACAATTGGTATCTGTCCTAATTTTTTTGCAAAAGCGATAGTTACCTGTAAAGCTTCCTGGCTGGTTTGTAGATGGGGCATAACATCAACAATCTTTGTTGTCCTGACGTCATGAAAATGAAATGCTAAAAACTTGTCAGGCCTTCCCGTTTCTTTGGCAATTTGCGAAGGAATAAGCGACGAAGTGTTGGTGGTAAATATAGCATGCTGTGGGCACAGAGCGTTAAAATCATTGAAGATCTTTGCTTTTAATGTTGGATCTTCAGGCACTGACTCGCTTACAAAATCAACATTCTGTGCAGCCTTTGATGCATCAGTAAAATAATGAATCAGGTGCAATGCGCCGGTAGCATTGTTTACATTGTGTTTTTCAAACCATTCTGCCAGTTTTGCAATTCTTTGCCGGGCACTTTGCAGGGCATCTTCCTTTACGTCATACATATGAACTGTATAACCGTGCATGGCGCATAAAAATCCTATCTGTTGACCCATTGTACCGGATCCAATAATTAATACGGTTTTAATATTGTCAACGTCCATACTATCCTCCGGATGATTATTGTACAGTAACTATCGCACACATATACTAACATTTTAATTGAAATGGCACGCCTGTATATTTGTTCGTCAACTATTATTAATGTATGAAAATAAAAAAGGGGGCATGCCCCCTTTTTAGTAAGTTGTATTGAAGCAACATGTACTGTAAACGATAATTATTTTATAGGTATCCTGATGTTGTTAACATCTACCTTATAACCACCAGCTACAGTTACATACCCTTTGTAAAGATCTGTAGTATCTATAATTTTACCCATGAACCATTGTCCATTTCTTGCCTGGTCCTTATTTTTAGGTGCCATGTATACATTATCAATAATATTATCGTCAAATGAAATAACGATAGCCCCTATTCGTATATCAGCTTTAGTTGCAATCCTGGATTTCCAGTGATACTTTGTCCATATTTCTTTTCCATCGTGAACCTTCATAAATTGCCCTTCGTTTTTTGTCTGGGCAGTTGGTGCTGTTACAACTTTAGCTAAGTATACATATATCCACCCCTGGTTGGGGAATTCGCGATCAGAAATAAAATAATCTGATGGCTGAATGTAGTGAGCATCGGCATCTGACGGCACATAGTCGCTGGTGGCTTTTGATTTCTTTTCAGAGGTTGTCTCGGTTGATTTAGTTGTCAAACTGTCCCATGCTGCATCGGTAGCCTTCCCTTTTAATGTGTCAGCAAAATAATTTCCTGTATCACTTTTACAACCCAAAGCCACTACCACAAAAAAACATATTATTAACAAAACACATATTTTCTTCATATAAATCTCCTTTTTGTGTTATTTTATAGTTACTCGCACATTGTCCTTGTCAACCTTATAGCCACCGGACACTGTCAGGTAGCCTTTGTACAGATCTGACATATCAGTAATCTTTGCCATGAACCATGATCCACTCCTGGCATTATCCTTGTCTTCTGGTGCATGGTACACATCATCTTTCACATTGTCATTAAAACAAATGACAACAGTACCAACCTTACACTCGGCTACAGTTGCAATTCTTGTTTTCCAGAAATATTTTGTCCAAAGCTCTTCCCCTTCGCTAACTGTCATAAACTGGGCTTCGTTTTTTGTTTCGGGTTTTGCCGGCTGAATAATCTTGGCAAGATTCACATAAATCCATCCCTGTTTGTAAGGCTGCTTGGATACAAAATAATCATCATCCTGAATGAAGTGAGCATCATCAAGAGCAAATAAAACCAACGGTATGCTAAAACAAACAACAATCGCAATAGTAAGTATTTTGCGATACATACAAAACCTCCTATAATATATTAAATAATAATACACTTTATACAAGTTGGCGGGTGATAAATGCCAAGATGCGATAAAGTGTTTATATTCTTTGTAGTATAAAACCAAAGATATCCCTTTTAAGCTATTGCCTACAATGCTTCATGAACATATATACCATGTAATTGTGCCTTTGCTGCCTGTAGCATAGAATATGCAACATGCTTTGCTTCTACAGGTGCATACTTTTTTAATGGTCCCTTAAAAATATATTGTAATGGCTTTGTACAGTGTTGTGCTATATCTTCTAGAAAACGCTTCTCATGCCTTTGGCCCACTAACAGTGATGGCCTGAATATGTGAACCGCTTCAAATGGAATGGCTGCAACATCTTTTTCCATTTGCCCTTTTATTCTATTGTAAAAAAACAATGAGCGTGGATGTGCACCAACAGCACTGATAACTAAAAACTGTTTAGCCCCATGTTCATGAGCAATCATGGCTGCCTTTACAACATAGTCGTAGTCAACCTGTTTAAAGGCTTCCTTTGAGCCTGCCTTTTTCATCGTTGTTCCAAGGCAGCAATAGACATCATCAACGGTAAATGCACGGGATACGGATTCAAGATTATTAAAATCAGCAATATATTGAGTGATGATATCGGCTTGTAGCGGAATTTTTTTCCGTGTTATCACATTAATAACAGAATAATAACGATCATTGATGAGCAATGATAGAAGGTTTGAACCCACAAGCCCGGTTCCACCCAGCACACACGCTTTCCTCTTCATGATTGCAATATCATAAATATTTATGATAAAGTCAATACAAAATGAAAATTATTTTTATTTAATAATGAACAAGCTCTTCGGGATTTATTGATTGCTTTCCCTTATACACTTCATAATGTAGATGTGGCCCGGTTGCTCTTCCAGTAGCCCCAACAGTGCCAATCTGTTGACCCTGCTCTACAGTGTCGCCGGGTTTTACAAGACGTTTTTCCAGATGTGCATACAATGTTTTTACATTGTTTGCATGTTCAATGATAATGCAATTACCATAGCCATTATTCATATACTGTGATGTAACCACAGTGCCACGTACACTTGCCACTACTTTGGTTCCCTTTGGCGCAGCTATGTCTATCCCTTTATGAAATGAATATTTTTTGGTAACAGGATTTTCCCTGTATCCATATTTACTTGTCAATTTCCCTTTTGTTGGGGCAATTAACGCTTCTTCTTTACCTTTTTTCCCTTCCTCTGGTTTTGCTTCAGGTGTGGTTTCGTTTTTTGTATATTCATCATGATCAACAACATCAGTAGCTTGTTGTGGTTCAACAGGAACTACAAGTTTTTCCTTACTGTCAAGTTTTGTATTTATTTCATCCATTAAAGCATGTATCTTTTTAATAATTGCTTCTTTTTTCTCTAAATCAGATGCATACTGATTTTTTACTTTTGCAGTGTCAGCCTGTTTTTGTTTCACCACGGATGCCTGAATGTTTGCTATCATTGTAATGATGATTATGATTAGCCATTTTCTCTTCATGGATGTATTAATCCTCCTGTGAGATGACTTCATTAATTACTTTTATTATCTCTTCAATCTTATATGGTTTTGCAATAACGCCTCTGAATCCATATTCTTTATAGTGGGACATCACAGGGTCATTTGAATATCCACTTGAAACTATTACTTTAGCATGGGGATTAATTTCTAGAATTTCCCTGACTGCCTGTACACCACCCATAGAACCTGGTACGGTCAAGTCCATTATTATTACATCATAAGGGGAACTTTTAGCTAAAGATTCTTTGTATTTTTCTATAGCCTTTTCACCTGTATCAACCCAATCAACTTTAAATCCATATATATCAAGCATATGTGATGCTACTTCATATATAGTGAAATCATCATCCATCAGCAACACTCTGCCACCAGGTGAAGTAAATGGTGCTATTGCTCCTTTGGTTATGTTTTCTTTTTTTTCTGTAGCATGGAGATAGATAATAAATTCTGAGCCTTTGCCAGTTTGCGAATGCACTT
>Ga0209381_1002387_pt1 | contig 23777 bp, 25 predicted proteins | sample DewCreD2012metaG_FD_184111 | JGI IMG/M metagenome (GOLD analysis project Ga0209381, IMG submission 184111) | Hot spring sediment bacterial and archeal communities from British Columbia, Canada, to study Microbial Dark Matter (Phase II) - Dewar... ...
AATTTTCCAATTTTCCAAATTACAAACAGATTAGGAACACTGAATTTAGTATTATGAATTGTGTATTATGGGGATAACGCATTTTCCTGCATAATACATAATACAAGATACTAGATACAATCTTTCGGATGGCTCCAACTAAATTCCGATAGCCAACGGCTGATGACTGATGTCCGACGTCCGATATCTGACGGCCGATGTCTGACGTCCGCTCCTTTCTACTTACCACGTTCTACTTTCAACTTGAGTTTCTTTTAACTTTAAACTTACTCCCGTCTTGTATGGTAAAATATTTTAATGGCAAATTGGAAGAGGGTTTTAAAGAGAAAAAAGCTTTCAAGATATATGTCAGTTGCTCCGAAGAGACTTGAGAAGAGTCAGAAGGTTCTTTTTTTTGCTAAGATTAGTTTTTTGTCTCTTTTGACTTTGTTTATTATTTTTATTGTTTCTATTCCTCTTTTTGCCTTTAATCTTCCCTCCCCTGATAAAGTTGTCCGCCGTGAGGGCTTTTCTACCAAAATTTTAGATCGTAACGGTGAAGTTTTGTATGATATTTATGAAAATCAAAGGAGAACGCCAGTTTCTTTGAATGATATCCCTCTTTATTTGCGTCAGGCAACTGTTGCGGTTGAAGATAAGAATTTTTACAAGCATCAGGGCTTTGATGTAACAGGGTATCTGCGGGCTATTTTTAACATTGTTGTTCGTCACAAGTTGCAAGGTGGTTCTACTTTAACTCAACAGCTTGTCAAAAACACTCTCTTGACATCAGAAAGAACTCTTTTTCGCAAGATTAGGGAGTTTATTTTGGCAATTCAGATAGAGAGGAAATACACCAAGGATGAAATTTTGCAGATGTATTTAAATGAAGCCCCCTACGGCGGTACTGCTTGGGGAGTTGAGGCCGCATCCGAGCTTTACTTTGGCAAGAGCGTTAAAGATTTGAACCTAATAGAATCAGCTATTTTAGCCGGTCTTCCTCAACGTCCCTCAGTTTATTCGCCTTATTCTTCGACCCCCAAAGCTTATGTTGATAGAACGAAATCTGTTTTGCGCAGGATGAGAGAAGATGGTTATATTACAAAAGAACAGGAAGATGAGGCTATTAAGCAGCTTGAGAATGTTCAATTTAAGCCTAAAGAAACAGGTTTTAAGGCGCCGCATTTTGTCCAATATGTTCAAAAGATTTTGGAAGAAAAATATAGCGAGGATGTAGTCACAAGAGGAGGGCTGAAGGTCACAACCACTCTTGATTTGAAGCTTCAGGAAAAAGCTCAGGATATTGTTAAAGAAGAAATTGCTAAGGTTGAAAAGTTAAATATCACCAATGGTGCTGCTGTTGTTTTAGATCCTGAAACAGGTGAAATTTTGGCAATGGTTGGTTCTAAGAATTTTTCAGACCCCAATTATGATGGCCAAGTAAATGTTACATTGTCTTTGCGTCAACCAGGTTCTGCCATAAAGCCAATAACTTATGCTGCTGCTTTCAAAAAGGGTTATACCCCTTCTACTCTTTTGATGGACGTTCCAACCGAGTTTGGAACAGGCCAAGGTGGAAAGCCTTATAAACCGGTCAATTATGATGGAAAATATCGAGGGCCGGTTCAGGTGAGATATGCTTTGGGGAATTCTCTCAATATTCCAGCAGTTAAGATGCTAGCTTTGGTAGGAATAGAAAACACTCTTCGGCTTGCTTATGACCTTGGCATTAATTCACTTGAGCCAACGCGCGATACTTTAAGCAAAGTTGGACTTTCTTTGACTTTAGGTGGTGGCGAAGTCAGGCTTTTGGAGTTAACAAATGCTTACTGTGCTTTTGCCAATCAGGGATATCGAGTTGATCCTGTAGCTATTTTGAAAGTAGAAGATCTAAATGGTAAGGTTTTGGAGGAAGTTAAGCCCAAAAAGTCAAAGTCTGTCATCTCGCCTCAGGTGGCATATCTTATTGCCAACATTCTTTCTGATAATGATGCAAGGAAAGATGTTTTTGGTCCAAATTCTCTTTTGAATATTCCAGGAAGAACTGTAATGGTTAAAACTGGGACAACCAATGATAAAAGAGATAACTGGGCGATTGGTGGGAACACTCAAGTAATGGTTGGTGTTTGGGTTGGCAATAATGATAATTCAGAAATGAAGCAAGTTGCATCAGGTGTTTCGGGTGCTTCTCCTATCTGGCGTAGGATTTTGCTGGAGGCCCTTTCAGGTAAGCCGAATATTGGCTTTGAAAGGCCAGATGGTATTGAGACTGTTGATGTCGATGTTGTTTCAGGATACCGTGCTCATGATGGTTTTCCTTCAAGGCCTGAGATTTTTATTAAAGGTACTGAGCCTGGCGACGATCCTGTTCATGTTAAGCTCAAGGTCTGCAAAAATGATGGGAAGATAGCAACACCAGCCGATATTGCAAGTGGTAATTATGAAGAGAAAGAATATTTTATCTTTAAGGAAGAGGACCCAACTTCAGGTGGTGGTCCTAATAAATGGCAAGAAGGAATTTTAAATTGGCTTTCAACTCAAAGTGATCCTCGTTACCATCCACCAACGGAATATTGTGGAGCAACTAATCCCCTAAGTATCGATTTTGATACTCCTCGCGATAAAGATTCCAATATTTCTTCCAACTTTGAGGTGAGGTTAAAAGCTGATTCTACTTCTGATATTAAAGAAGTGTCTCTTTATATTGATGGTAGCCTTTTTCGCACTTTTAACAAACCTCCTTATACTCTGACCCTGAGCCTTGATAAAGGTGTTCACAAGCTCAAAGCAAAAGCAAGAGATCAAGAGGGGCACCTGTCAGAAAGAGAAATTACTATTGGAGTAAGTGTAGCTTGGGATTATGTCTCTCCCACTCCCCCACCAACCCCAATTGTTTCCCCATCACCCACACTTTCGCCTTGAAAATTTTTGGTTGACAGGTCAGTTATAATGTAGTTTAAAGCCTGCTTGTTTATTAGATGACAAGAGAAATAACAAGGCATTCAAGTTGTGGGGATGAGCAAGAAGCGAGAGCTTTTGGTGGTCCTTATTGGAGTGAGTGGAAACACACTCTTCTTGATTATCTGAGTATTGAGGAATTTCCTGATGAATTGACAGAAAATACGCTTCATGAATGGTGGTGTTTGAGGATGAGGTTTATTCGTGGCATTATTGACAAGGATAAGTTTGATGAGGCGAGAGGGGAATTGTTTCCTGAGGGTGGAGAAATTACCAAACTTCTTGATGACGATCCGAATGGTATTTTAGCTCGTGGTGTTCGTTATATAACTAACAGAATATCAGATAGAAGTGATGGGGATATGAAGATCAGACAAAATTGAGTGGGTTACTCCTACTTTTTTGGATTAGTCTCTTTTTTCATTTAACCGATCCTGCGTATTTTTTCTTAATTTCCTCGATTATTTTTTCCCGCAGACTTGCAATTTCGGCGTCGTTTAATGTCTTTTTGTTGCTTTGATAAGTGATTCTGAAGGTAAATGCGTCTTGATAAATATCTTTTAGTTCTACATTTCTTATTAAATCGCTTGTTTTTCTGATTGATTCAATGACTTCCCCAATTTTAGTTTTAGGAGGAAAAACGAAGGTTAGATCTTCAATCTGGGGTGGATAACTACTTACAGGAAAAAAAGTCCTGATCTTTGAACTATTTTTTAAAGCCTCAAGGTCAAGCTCAAATGCCCAGAGGATTTCTTTAACGGCAAAATTTTCTCTTACTTGTGGATTTATTTCTCCAAAATAGCCGATATTTGACTCTTTTACTTTTATTGTTCCGCTTTTTGCTGGATGAAAAATCTGGTTTTCTACTTCAAAAATAGTTTCATAATTTTCTATACCCAACTTCTCTAAGATCAAGTCGATTGCTCCTTTGAACTCTCTAAATTCTATTCCCTTACCTATAGCTGAAACTTTGTATTTCTCATCTGGAAAAACTTTATCTATCTCAAAAAGTTTTACAGTTTTATCGGTATTTAATTTAGCAGCAAGAATGAGGCTTGGAATAAGAGAAGATCTTAAATATTGATAATCTAAACTAACGGGATTTTTGATTTTTATGTGTTTTTCAGGGTCAGAAAGTGAGTCTTTAATTATTTTTTCTGAGATAAGAGAGTAATTCATAGTCTCGCTGTAGCCTGAAGCAATCATTATTTCTCTTAGTCTTTTTTCAATTTTGTCATCCTTGAAATAGGCTATTTTTTCTTCTTTTACTTTTCCTTCAGGTAGAGTTAATGGAAAATTGTTGTAACCATAGATTCTGGCGACTTCTTCTATTAAATCCTCTTCAATTTTAAGATCAGATCTTTTAGTTGGTATGATGCAGGTTATTTTTTCGCCTTTAGCTTTGGGATTTAAGTTTAGGCTTGAGAGAATCTTTATGACTTTTTCCTTTTTGATTTCTACCCCTAATACTTCATTTAGCCTCTTGAGATTAAGGTCAAGAGGATAGGGCTTAAATTCTTTTTGCTTTAAATCTATTAGATCTGATGCCACTTCCCCACCAGCTGTTTCAAGTATTAGGTTGGTTGCTCTTTTTATGGCTTTGATAGTCCCCCCTTTATCAGGGCCTCTTTCATAGATTGCTGAGGCGTCGCTTCTTAAACCTAGAGCAATTGAGGTTCTTCTTATTAAAACAGGATTGTTAATTGTTGAATGAAGGAGAATATTTTTAGTATTTGCTTTAATTCCAGAGTTTAATCCTCCTTTGATTCCAGCCAAGTCTATAATTCTTTCTTTGTCCTTGATGATGATAGCATCTTTTGGCAGTTTATAGGGAAGTTCATCAACACTTGTAAACTCTTCCCCGCCTTGAGAAAGCATGAATGTCATTTCGTGACCTTTGATTTCGTCATAGTCAAAAGCGTGCATTGGCATTCCCATTTCAAACATCACAAAGTTGGTGATATCAACAACGTTGTTGATCGGCCTTAAGCCGACAGAGAGAATCCTTTTTTGAAGCCACTCTGGAGAGGGTTTAATTTCTATTCCTGAAATGATAATTGCGCTCCATCTCTCAATTGCCTGAAAATTGTTCTTTACTTTTATTTCAAAGGTTTTTTTAGATTTTGCTAACTTTTTTATTTGTGGTTCTTTAACTTTATCGCCTTGGATTGCTGCTATTTCATAGGCTACACCAAGAATACTCATCCAATCAGGACGGTTAGCTGTGACTTCGATATCTAAGACTTCTTCTCCGTTTATTTTTTCTAGCTTCTCTGATGTTAGGCCTATTTCAGTCAAACGCCACATTAAGTCTTTTAAGGGCAACTTTATTTCAATGTAGTCTTTAAGCCAAGAGATTGGTACTAACATATTAGAATTGGGACAGAATTCTTAGGTCAGGTGTTGTTAAAATTCTCAAGTCGTTTATGCCGTAACGCAAGTTGACGATTCTTGAAAGACCAATGGCAAAAGCAAAACCCTGCCATTTTTTGGGGTCAATTTTGCCTTTTTTTAAAACATCAGGATGTATCATTCCAGCAGGCATTATTTCACTCCAGCCGGTGTTTTTACAGAAAGCACAGCCTTTGCCATGGCAAATAGTGCATTGAAGATAAGTATCAACTCCCGGTTCCACGAATGGAAAGTTGGTGGTTGCAAATCTTAGTTTTGTTTCTTTACCAAAAAGACTTTTCAAGACAAAGCTGATTGTTCCCAAAAGATCAGTAAAGCGAATGTTTTTGTCAACAGCAAACCCTTCCACCTGCCAGAATTCAAAGCCGTGTGATGCATCCACCTGCTCAAAGCGAAAGTTTCTTCCCGGAACCAAGACTCTAAAAGGTGGTTTTGTTTTTTCCATTACTCTTACTTGCATTGCTGAGGTTTGGGTTCTTAAGATTTTTCCGTTTTCAAGGTAAAAAGTCATTTGGGTATCTCTTGCCGGGTGATCTTTGGGTATATTTAGCGCCTCAAAATTGTAATAATCAGATTCAATTTCAGGTCCTTCTGCAACCTGGTAGCCCAGATATTTGAAGATATCTTTTACTTCTTCCAAGACTTCTTTCAACGGATGTTTATGCCCCATTTCAGGTTTTGTGCCGGGTAAGGTTAAGTCAAACCATTCCCTTTTCTCAGTTAAACTCTTGATAAGGTTCTGCCTTTTGTCGTTAAGCAGATTCTCTATATTTTTCTTGGTTTCATTAATCAAAAGGCCTGTTTGAGATCTTTTTTCAGGAGGCAAATCTTTGATTTTTTTAATTAGGTTGGTTAATTTCCCGTTTCTACCAAGGTAGGCAATGCGAATTTCTTCAAGCTCGTCTATGCTTTTTACCGTATTTATTTGTGCAAAAGCCTCGTTTTTTAGATTTATTATGTCTTCGTTCATAAATAAAAAACCTCCGATTTTGGCGGAGGTAATTAAGACACTTTACCCCAGCCTTACTTTATATTCTAAAGCAAAAGCTGGTGTAAATAAAAGATGTCATTTTAGGCTGGCAACAATTTTTTTGAAAACTTCAGGTGATTTGACAGCAATGTTGCTTAATATTTTTCTGTCGATTTCTATTTTATTGTCTTTCAAGAGTTTTATGAATCTAGAGTAAGAGAGATTTTCTTTTCGAACTGCAATGTTAAGCCGTGTTATCCAGAGGCGCCTTAGGTCTCTCTTTTTGTTTTTTCTGCCAATATAAGCATACTGGCCTGCATGAAGAACTGCTTCTTTGGCAACCTTTAGCCTTTGACTTCTTGCCTGCTTGAAGCCTTTGGCTTTCTTTAGAATCTTGCGATGTTTTCTTGATGATGTTGATTTTGCTCTTGCCATTTTAGTTTATTTGCCAAGTGCTCTTTTTATTTTCTTGGCCCAAGTTTTGTGAGTTTTTACTACACGACTTAAAGATCTCTTTTTATTGGCTGATTTTTTGGTATTTAAATGGCGTTTAAAGCCCTGCTTTCGCAAAAGCTTGCCCTTTTTAGTAAGCCTGAATCTCTTGGTAACTATTTTTTTAGTTTTGATTTTCGGCATTTTTGTTTTCTCCTTCTTTTTTAACCTTGTTTAAGGGTGAAATTACACTTGCTAGGTACCTTCCCAAAAACTTCGGTTCCATATCTACATTGATTTCCATTCCTACTTCAGCTATTACTCTTTTGATTATATCGTAGCCAAAGTTTTTGCTACCCATTTGTCTGCCTTTAAACTTAACCACGATTCTCACCTTGTTGCCGTCTTTTAAAAACTCTCTAATTCGCCCCAATCTGTTTTGAAAATCAGCTTCAGCTATAAAAGGTGAAAATCTTATTTCTTTTGTCTCTCCACCTTTTGCGCCCTTTTTTTCTTTTTTAAGGCGTTTCTCTTGCTCGTATTTAAATTTACCGAGCTCGATCATTCTGACAACCGGAGGATTGGCTTTAGGCGCAATCTCAACCAAGTCAAGTCCTAGTTCCTGACACTTTTCAAGAGCCTCTTTTAAAGTCATTATGCCAACTAGTTTTTTGTTGGTATCAAGAACTCGCACTTTATCTGCTCTTATCTGTTGGTTTATTTTCCAGTTGTCTAAGATGTCTTTCAATTTAGCCTTAAAAATTACTGATTCATTTTACTAGAAAAAATTTTTTAAATCAATACTAATTTCCGTACACCCCCGGGGTGTACTGAGGCGACACCGCGGTATTATTTTTATTCAATAGCTAGAGCCTTGATTTTTGCCAGTTTTCTTTGGTAATCAACTTGATTGAAAGTAAATTCCACCATTTTTTCTATTGATGGAAAGAATTTGAGAAGAAATTCTTTGTCGATAATCTTTAGATCTCTTGTTCCTAGATAATCAGGAAAAGAGGTCCCTGGATAGGTTTTTAGGTCTTCTGGATTTTTAATCAAAAATGAGGTTAAAGGATTAAGATGTATGTAACGAGCTACATGTACAAATTGTTCGTCATTTTCTATTCTCACCGCCTTAAAACCGGATTGAAATACAGCTCCCAGTCTTTTATTCCTTGTATTGTAGAATTTAGCAATGCTGTTTTGGAAGTTGCCGATAAAAGATGAGATTCCTTTTTCTTTTATTTCTTTAGCTAAAAAATGGAAATGGTTAGGCATTAAAGAAAAGGTAAAAATACTGATTCTTTTAGTATTATTTTCGATTGTATTTTCCCAGAATAAGTTTTTGTCCTCCGAGCTAAGCCTTGCGTAATGGGAGTATCTCATATCTAGGTTATCAAAAGCGTAGAATTTTATAGTTTCGATAGCTCTGTCGAGTAGTCTTTTTGATACAAAGATTTTTTCAGAACCGACTGTTTTGTTGAATATATGATAAATTTCATCTTTGACGATTGGTTCTTTTCTAAGGGCCATTATAAAAAATCTACATTAACAATTACCGGGGTGTCAAGCTGGTACACCCCCGGGGTGTGATTGTAATTCTTTAGAGGTTTTTAGAAATTTTTTCTTGTAAATCTTTAATAAAGGAGCCGAGAGTAAGTGCACCATAGTCCTTTCCATCTCTACCTCGGACGCTGATTTTTTTCTCTTTTTCTTCCCTATCACCAACTATGGCCATAAAATAGGCTTTTTCTATCTGGGCGTCTCTTATTTTTGCCCCAAGTGTTTCATTTCGCAAGTCAAGTTCTACTCTTATATTCTCTTCTCTTAGTTTTGCGGCAACTTCTTCTGCATATTTTAGATTTCTTTCAGTTATGGGTAGAACTTTTACTTGAATTGGCGTGAGCCATAATGGAAAATTACCAGCGTAGTTTTCGATTAAGATTGCCATAAATCTTTCCATTGAACCAAGAGGTGCTCTGTGAATTAAAACTGGTCTTTCAATTTTTCCTTTTTCGTTTACATACTCAAGGTCAAAACGCTCAGGAAGCATAAAGTCAACCTGAATCGTGCCACATTGCCACTCTCTTCCAAGAGAATCTTTGAGAATTACATCAAGCTTTGGACCATAAAAAGCCGCATCCCCCTCGCTTTTGACAAATTTTAGTCCCTTTTTTTTGACTGCTTTGACGATCTCCTCTTCGGCTTTTTGCCAAATCTTGTCGTTTCCTAGGTATTTTTCCTTTTTAGATCTAAGACCTAACCTTAAGTAATAATTTTTGAGTCCAAAGGTCTCAAGAAGATAGGTCATATAGTCAAAAACACCTATAAATTCATCAACTACTTGGCTTTCGCGGCAGAAAATATGCGAGTCGTCTTGTGTGATATGTCTTACTCTTAGCATTCCTGAAAGCTCGCCCGGCTTTTCGTAGCGGTAGACGGTCGCAATTTCAGCTATTCTTAAAGGCAGCTCACGATAGCTTCTTTTTTCTGATTTATAAACCATCATGTGGAAGGGGCAATTCATTGGCTTGACCAAGTATTCGTCTTTATCAATTTTCATAGGCGAATACATCTTGTCGCGGTACAAATCCCAGTGGCCAGACGTCTTCCAAAGCTGTTTCCTGCCGATATGGGGGGTATATACATGCTGATAGCCTCTCTTTGTTTGCTCTTTTACAATAAAGTTCTCTATTTCTCGCCTTATAATTGCCCCTTTAGGTTTAAGTAAAAGGAGTCCTTGCCCCACCTCATCACTTAGCAAGAATAAGTCAAGGTCTTTGCTTATTTTTCTGTGATCTCTTTTTTTTGCTTCCTCAAGGTTTTTGAGAAAAGTGTCAAGTTCTTCTTGCGTCTCAAAGGAAGTTCCATAAATACGAGTTAACATTTTGTTTTTTTCATCTCCGTGCCAATAAGCGCCTGCTATTGAGAGCAACTTAAAAGCACGAACTTCCCCAGTTGAGGCAACGTGTGGTCCGGCGCAAAGGTCAACAAACTGGTTTCCTGTTCTATATATTGTTGGTTTTTCTCCTCTTTTTTGTATTTCATCTAACCACTCAAGTTTGAAAGGATTGTCAGAGAAAAGCTTTTTTCCTTCGTCAATAGTAATCTCTTCTTTAATAAGAGGTAAATTAGCTTTGATGATTTTTTTCATCTCAGCTTCAATTTTGGGAAAATCTTTTTCGCTAATCTCTTCCCCATTTGGGTCAAAATCAAAATAGAAACCGTCATCGGTTGCAGGCCCCATTGCCATTTTTACTTTTGGGAAGAGCTTGAGAACAGCTTGGGTCAGAATGTGTTCGGTTGTATGTCTTATAGCCTTTAGCTTTTCGTTTTTGTCCATAAGATAAGCTTATATTAAAACTTTTGCGAGGAAAAATCTATAAGGAGCAAGTTTTAGTGGACCCGAGGGGGATCGAACCCCTGACCTCTTGACTGCCAGCCAAGCGCTCTAGCCAGCTGAGCTACGGGCCCTTAGAATTTTATTTTAGCATACTGCATTATTTTAACAAAGTGTTTCTTCTTTAGGCTAAATCCCGATATGGCAAGCTAAGCCACTTCCGAAGTGGGCTGAGTTGCCATATCGGGATATTTAAGCCCACTACCTTTTCAAGTTAAAAATTATAGAAAGAATAATTGTTAAGATGATGCTTGTGATTATTGAAGTTGTAATGGGTGCGTAGAAGATAAAATTTTCTTTTTTAATGAATATATCGCCAGGTAATTTCCCGAAATATGGCATTTTGCTAGAAAATAGAATAAAAATACCGAAGACGACTACTATTAGACCTAAAAGGATAATTAATTTACCCAAATCTTGCATATCCAGATATTATAAATTTTGGCTTCAATGGGAATCAAATTGTATTCGCGATCTTTTTAGTCGCAGCGAATTGCCTACGACAGAAATTGAACTTGCGGCCATTGCAAAGGCGGCCAAAGCAGGGTTAAGAAGAAGGTGAAAAGAAGGATAAAGAATTCCCATCGCAACAGGAATTAGAGAAACATTATAACCAAATGCCCAAAAGAGATTTTGTTTTATAACAGAAAGAGTTTTTCGACTTAGATTGTAGGCCGTCAAGATAGATTTAATATCTTTGTTGAGTAAGGTGATTCCTGCTGATTCAATTGCAACATCAGTTCCTGATCCAATCGCAATTCCGATATCTGCTGTTGCTAAAGATGGAGCATCGTTTACCCCGTCTCCGACAAAAGCCACCACTTGTGATTTTTCTTTTTTCAGCTCTTTTACTTTATTTGCTTTTTCTTCCGGTAAAACATCAGCTACTATATTCTCTATCCCTGATAACTTTGCTATTGCCTTTGCGGTTCTTTCGTTGTCGCCGGTTATCATCCAAACTTCAATACCCTTTCTCTTCAAGTTTTGCACAGTTTCTTTTACCCCACCTTTAAGAGTGTCGGAAATTGTAATTATACCCAGAAGATTTTTGCTTTGGGATAGAAACACTACGGTTTTTCCTTCGTATTTGAACTTTTTGATACTTTCTTCCCATTTATCGAGATTGATCCTATTTATTCCCATTAAAGCTCTGTTACCCAAAAAATATATCTTTTCTTTTATTTTTCCTTCAATTCCCTTCCCGGCGTGAGAGGTAAAGTTTTTTACTGTGGCAAGTTTTAGTCTATTACTTTTTGCCTTTTTGAGTATTGCATCAGCAAGCGAATGTTCGGATCCTTTTTCAAGAGAGGCTGCGATTTTAAGTACTTCCTCCTTGCTTATTTTTTGATTCTTGTTTTCAATGACATCAACTGCTTTTGGTCTGCCTTGGGTCAGAGTTCCGGTTTTATCAAAAATAAAAATCTTTGCTTTGCTTAAAATTTCAAGGCTCTGAGCGTCTTTAATTAAAATGCCTGATTCTGCTCCCTTGCCAACACCCACCATAATAGCGGTTGGTGTGGCAAGGCCCATTGCGCAAGGGCAGGCGATGATAAGAACAGCTATCATGTTACTCAAGGCTAAGTTAAAATTGCCAAAGTTATACCACACAACAAAGGTTAAAACCGCAAGGACAAGGACAATGGGCACAAAGTACGAGGAGACAACATCTGCGATTCTTTGGATAGAGGCCCTTGTTGCCTGAGCCTCTGAAACAAGTTTTATGATGTTTGAAAGCATTGTTTCTTTACCAACTTTCTCCGCTTTAAAGATAAAGGTCCCTGTTTTATTGATGGTTCCGCCAATCACTTTGTCTTTTACTTTTTTGTCAACAGGTATCGACTCCCCTGTTATCATAGATTCGTCAACACTGCTTGCTCCTTCAACGATCTCACCGTCTACGGGGATTTTTTCACCCGGTCTGACGCGGATAAAATTGCCAACCTTTACGTTTTCAATTGGGATGTCAAACTCCTTGAAATTACCTCTTTTGATATCTGATATGGTTAGTTTGTCCCCTGTTTTTACATTTTGTAATACTCTTGCAGTTTTTGCTTTGAGTCCTAGTAGTTTTTTAATAGCATCGGAAGTGTGAGCTTTGGCCTTTGCTTCAAGAAATCGGCCCAACAGGATAAGAGCAATGATAACAGTTGCTGTGTCAAAGTATAAATGCCCCCCTTTAAAAATTGAAATTAAAGAATAAGCCCAGGCGCTAGATGTGCCAATTGCAATTAAGGTATCCATGCTTGCAGTTCTATTTTTGAGTCCTGACAATGTAGCCTGATAAAAGCTTTTCCCTGCCCAAAATTGGACGGGAGTGGAAAGCAATAAAAGAGTAAAAGGGTTACTCAAAAATTGAGGAACAAAATTGAACCATTCTGGGAAACTCCCAAGTACTACAAAAATTGATACAACTATGGAGAAAATGGTCTTTATTTTGAGATTTTCAAGCTCCCTTTTCTTTTCTTCTTCTTTAATCTTGTTGATATCTTTTTCTTCGTCTGTTTTGATTATGGCTTTGTACCCCGCCTCTTCTACAGCATTTGCTAAATCTTGATCTTTAACATTCAGACTGCATTCAACCACTGCCTCCTCGCTTCCGTAGTTCACAGAAGCGGTTTTGACACCTTCTGTTTTTTGCAATTTTCTTTCAATCAGCTTGGCGCAGGAGGCACAGTGCATTCCAATAATTGGGAAAGAAGTCCTTTTTATTTGCATCTTATTTTCAAATTTTTTCTTTCTCGCCAAAGAAAAACCATATTACAAAGATAATAGCAATAGTGCCCAAGAGCGTAACCAATATTTTGTCTGAAGTAATCATCTGGTTGATTTTCTAAAGACTGCTTTTATCTCTTTTATTAATTTGTTTTCGTCTATCTTTCCCTTTTTGGCAGGATCAATTACACAGCTTTTAAGATGATTTTCAAGTATTATCTCGTCTACTTTTTTAAGTGCAGATTGTATGGCTTGAGATTGGTTAATAACGTCAATGCAATAAGCGTCTTCTTCAACCATTTTTATAACTTTTTCAATGTGACCGCGAGTTATTTTTAGACGGTGAATTATTTTGCTTTTGGTTGGTTCTTTGCTGTAAAGGCGTGTGTTCATACTAAAATTACCTGTTGACATCCCCTGTATGGGGATGTATAAATTAAAATACTTAGATTGTTTATTGTCAAGTGCTTTTATTTTTTAATATACTCTAATTATGAACACAGTCTTTCTCGCCTTCTTTACTGGTTTAACTACAGGTGGCGTTTCTTGCTTTGCTGTCCAGGGTGGACTTTTAGCGAGTTCAATTGCTAATCAAAAAGAAGGCGAAAGAAGTAAAGCAGTTTTTCTTTTCCTTTTCTCGCGACTTTTTGCCTACTTTATTTTAGGAGCTCTTCTTGGGTTTTTAGGTTCATCGATTGCCATTTCTCCCAAGGTTCAGGGGTTAATGCAAATTTTTGCCGGCGTTATAATGCTCTTGACCGCTTTTCGTCTTTTGGATCTACATCCTGTTTTCAGGCGTTTTGTTATTACCCCTCCGAAGAGTGTTTTTAAGGTTCTGAGGATAAAAAGCCGTGAAGAAGGACTTTTTTCAGCTTTGTTTTTGGGGTTATTAACTGTTTTAATACCTTGCGGTGTCACTCAGGCAATGATGCTTCTTTCGGTGGCTTCTGGTTCTTTAATCTACGGCGGATTAATCCTTTTCTCTTTTATCTTAGGGACTACTCCCTTGTTTTTGGTCTTGGGTAGTGTATCAGGAAATCTTTTTGAGATTAAAGCTTTTAAATTTCTAGCCGCATCTGTTATTTTAATTTTGGGAGTTTTGTCGATTAATACTGGACAGATGCTTCGCGGTTCGGTCCATACGCTTCAAAATTATTGGTTGGCAGCAACTGGGCGACTTGAGACAAGATATAAAGGTGAAGTCGCAGGTATAAGTAAAAGCGGAATTCAGGAGGTGGAAGTAAAGGTTACAAGTTCAGGCTATTATCCCAGCGCCACTTCTCTTAAGGCAGGTGTGCCGGTTCGTCTTAAATTAAACTCTCAAAATGCGCAGGGTTGTATCAGAGCTTTTACTATTCCTGAATATGGCATCTCTCAAGTTTTGCCTGCTAGCGGCGAGACGGTTATTGAATTTACTCCTACTAAAAAGGGTAAGCTCGCTTTTACCTGCAGTATGGGGATGTATGGTGGTTATTTTGATGTTTTCTAATTTATGCCAAAAAAGATTTACAAAGTGGAAGGAATGAATTGTGATGCCTGCGCCAAGATGATTGAGCTTGATTTGGAAGATGAAGGTATTGTAGCAAAGTGCGATTATGCTAAATCTTCTTTGGAAATTGAGATTGAAGATGAGAAAACTGAGGATAAGGTAAAAGAAGTTCTTAAAAAGGGTGGATACTTGTTGGTAAACAAAGTCGATCCCGATCTGGTGGCAAGCTAAGCCACCTCCGAAGTGGACAGGATTGCCATTTGAAGACCTTGTGGACGGTAAGGGACTTGAACCCCTGACCTTTCGCACGTCATCCCGATTTTAACTTGGTGTGGATCCAGTAGGACTCGAACCTACGACCTCTTACACGTCAAGTAAGCGCTCTAGCCAGCTGAGCTATGGATCCATCACTTATTAACTTTTTGAGGTGTTTAGGATTTTTATATTTTTTCAGTCTCTTTTCAAGCACTATTGCCTCTTTTTTAGTTTCTACACCTATGTTACATATCATTTTCCAAGGAACACCTCTTCTTGTCCATCTTTGTTTGCCTCTGTTGTGGTTCAACAGTCTTTTAACCAAATCCTTAGTATAACCTATATATAATTTGTTTAATTTGATACTTTCTAAAATATAGACAAAATACATTTTATTATTAATCGGGACTAACCAACTGAGCTAACCGTCCTTGTTTGATAGAAAAGTGCTTTTGTTTAGGTATTTTAGATTAAATTTGTGTCAACTTCAATATTTAACCTGCAGATCTTGTTAGGTAATGATCGGCTGAAAGGAGAAAGCTTGAGCCGTGTTTTTTATATCTGTTCCAGTATTTCATCCTTGCTCTTTTGCTTGTTGCCTCGAGCCAAATTGAAGCTTTTTCTATTTCAAGTCTTGCAGTTCTTATAATTTTGAGAACCTGTTCAAAGAAAAACAGATGATATGTGCCGGGATTTTGTGGTGCTTGTTCTGGCATATCTTTTATTTCCTCTTTTATGTTTTGAGTCGATTTTACTAGAACCTTGACCTCTTTTATAATTAGATCAAGTTCAGTTTTTAACTCTGCCAATCTCTTTTCAGATTCTCTTTTTTCCTCGCTAAATATAGAGAATTCATGCCAATTACTTGTTACTTCTTGATGCCTATTGTCTAGTTTTTTTTCAATCTTGGATATTTCTATTGATTCCCCGGGTCTAAATTCTTGTTTTTGTGGGTATTCACTTTTGACACCAACAATTTCTTGGAGGATATTTAAAGGATCAATATTACTTGCCAAAGAAGACATCAGTCCTCCCTGTTCATTTAGGTTTTCTATTTGCTTTGCTCTCTGGCTTTTTTTTGTGGAATTTGCCATTGGTTTTGGCAGGCTTTTTTAATTTTATAACAAAGAAGTCAAAAATTCCAATGCCTTCCTTCTTAAGAGTATGTTTTTGATGGCTTCTCTTTGCTCTTGACTATTTTCTTGACCATCTTGACTATTTAATGAAGCTGACATCTTCAAGACTTCATCTAATTCTTTTTCGTCTACCTCTAGATTCTCGTCAAGAGCTATTTTGTTGAGTATAAGTTCCAAAGCCAGAGATTGTTTTGTTTGGTTTTCGTATTCTTCTCTTAAGCTTTCTGCTGTTTTTCCGGTTGATTCGAGATACTTTTCGAGGCTTAGTCCTAATTTTTCTATTCTTTCCAAAAGTTGCGAAAGGCGTTGATTTGCTTCCTCTTCAATCAAAAGAGTTGGTATCTCCATTTTGACATTTTTAAGCAAAGCCTCTATTACTTTTTGCTCTTTTTCTTCTTGAGAGGGTTTTTTATCCTCTTTTTCTTTTTTATCAGGCGTCCAAATTTCGGTGGTCTTTAGTTCTTTTCTAATTTCTTCTTTATAGTTGCCTAACTCAACTTCAGGCATCTCGCAGGTAGTTACTCTTACTTGCCAATCTTCTCCCTCTTTGGCTGACAAGAGCTCAAATTTTGGATATATAATAGGCTTAATCTTTTCTTCACTTAATGCATCTCGCAAAGCTGGCAATACAACATGAGTGAGAATTTCTTCGATTATTTTTTCTGGTTTGACATTTTCTTTTACCTTTGCAATTGGGGCTTTGCCTTTCCTAAAACCTGGTATTTCCAAATTTTGGCCCAATTCTTTTAAGATATGCTCTTCGTTTTGAGCAATAATTTGGGCTGGTATGGTAAAGGTTATTTGAACCGTTTTGTCTTCTGTTCTCGCGACAGTTCTTGTGATTTTTTCTTCTTTGTTTTCTTTCTTTTTAGTCATAGTGGTTATTATATCCTAAATCATTAAAAATGGATAGGGGAATAAGCTTTACTTGAAATTTAGAACGCAAAATTGAAAGTTAAAAGTTAAAACTTTCTAATTAGATTATAGATTATAGAATTTTGATTTATACTTACTACATTCTACATTCTACTTTCTACTTTTATTTCCTGAATAATATAAAATACTAAATACTAACTTTTGACCAGCTTTGACTAACTCCGCTGCAGTCGGAGACTAACTTCGACTAATATCTGATAGCTGATGTCTGATATCCGATATCCGAGGCCTTATCCCTTATGCTGAGTTTTAAAGGTTGAAGGGTTAAATTTGATGCCAAATGAAGATTTGGGGCTGAAGGTTTTAGCCTTGAAAAAATCTGGAGTTCTATATTTTGGCCCTGCTTGATTTGGTCCTTCCTTTTTCTTGATAAAACTTTTTGCCATATTTATTCTTTGGCAAGACGAGACAAAAACCAAGAAACAAGAGAAAGGACTACCGAGGCAATAATAGCAGTTGTAAAGTTGGCGATTTCAAAACCGGGAACAATAAGGCTTGCAACATAAAGAAGGGCTACATTTATAAGAAGCGCGAAAATCCCAAAAGTGGCGATGGATATTGGTAGAGTGATTATTTGCAAGATTGGTCTTATGAATGTGTTAACAATGCCAATTACAACAGCAGCGACAGTTGCTGCCCAGATATTGTCTAGCTTAAATCCTGGAACAAGATATTCAACAACATAAAGGGCAAAGACATTGATGGCAAGCCGCATTATTAGTCTCATACTTTAATATAAACTTATTTTTAATCTTTTGTCAAATTTTTAACAAAGAATTCTAAAGTATTCTCTGCTGCATCATCCCATTTTGGCCTTAAATTATGATTAGCACCGGCGTAAGTCTGATATTCCACTTCTTTATCTAATTTTTTAAGCTTCTGAAACAGATCCTTTGACCACTTTTCAGGAACAGCGTCATCTCTGGTCCCTTGTATTATGAGAAGGGGTGAATTTATTTTATCAAAGTAGTTGGTTATTGAATATTTATCAACGTCATACAGTTCTTCAAATTTTGCCAGCTCTTTTCTTATAAATTTGCCTTTGTCTTCTGCCTCGTCTGTATAATACAGAATTGAGTATGGAAATGGTTTTGAAACAGGAGCCCAAAGAACAGTGGGTATATTTTTCTCTAATACTTCAAGAGTATAAAATGCTATCTGCCCTCCGTTTGAATGTCCCCAGATGAAGATATTTTTCTTGTCCCATTTTTCGATATCGCCGACCGATTTAATTAAAGAAAGTATGGTGGTATAAGTCTGAAAACGCGATTCAAATATATTTTCTGCTTCTCTGTCGGAATCTGCATACCCTAAAAAATCAGGAGCGATTGTTATAAAGCCTTTTTTGGCCAAAAAATAGATCATATTTTTAGAGCCGGTTCCTGTCTTATAAATTTTCGGGTCGACATAGCCTCTAATCATAATGACCAGAGGAAAGGTTGATTTTCCTTTTGGTATATTTATTAGCCCCGATGTCTTTTTTATTGTCTTTTGGTCAAGGTTTGGATTAAATTGGAATTCAAAAATGTAGGAGTCAAAAGTTTCTTTTTCCTCGATTTTTTCTTTTATGGTTATTTTTCCTTCAGGTATATTGGTTTTGGCTAGATTTTCAACGGAATATCTTTCAAGAGGTCTTTCTATTTCTCCGCTTTTATTGATTAAAGCAAAATTTTTATCGTTTTTATTTTTGTTTAGAAGATATAAAACCGACATAAAAAGAAAGGCTATTGAGGCTATAACTAAAACATTTCTCATCTGTTTAGATATTGGGCGATGGTGAGAAAAGAAAATATTCCATAGAAAACAAAAGCGGAAATAAGGAATAATTTTCGGAGTATATTTGGTCTTAGCGGTTTTTCAAGTAGCGAATTGTTTAGCCAAAGTATAAGTATCGTGTATACAAACATTGTAAAAGCGTTTAAAACAGCTCCTAAGACAAGAAGAGTCAAAGGCTCTGTAATTCCGGACATAAATATAACTACCCCAAGAGTAATCTGTGACCAAAGGAAGAAGTAATAGAATTTAGGCAAGTTTTCAACTTTGAATCTGTTTTGGTTTAAAAGTATTAAATTCTCACTCATTATTCTTGATGTGGCATCAATTACTGAAAACTGCGTAAAGAAGAGTGTTAAACTGCAAATTCCAAGAAAGATACTACCTATTAGTGGAGCTGTTTTTAAGCCTATGTTTTTAGCTTCGGTTGAGATAAAGCCTATGCCACTTTCTGTCTCTTGGCCATAAACAGTTAGGTAGGAAAGAAATGAAAGAATTATCATTGTGAAAGCGCCGGTTACTAGGAAAACTACAAAGTGCTCTATATTTATAGCTTTCCACCAATTTTTAAACCTTTCCAAATTTTTTTGATTTAAGGTAAAAGAGTAGCCTTCAAGATTTATTCTTTCGGCCTTGCCTGTCAAGATGCTTGTTATTCTTCCTGAATATTTGCCCATTCCATAGCCCTTTTCTTTGACATAAAAGCTTTGAGCTAAATTAAGGTTGCCACCCGCACCCGCGTAAGCTACAGCTCCCAAAAAAGCTGCTATTGAGATGCCTTGAGGCAAAAACCAGAAATTATCACCTTTGCCCACAAGACCCGCAAAAAGTGGTGGCAGGTCTTCTTTTTTGGCAATTAGCGTTGTTATTAAAAGAATTAAAGGAATGCTTATACTGATTACTATCTTGAGCAATTTTTCTTGAGTTTTGTATATCACAGGTCCTAAAGTAAAAATGATGCCGATGATAACAAGAAAGATTATCGGAATAGCTTTTGTGTAATTTATTCCCAATAAATTTGAAAATATTTTTGCTGATGAAGCAATAATTCCCGGCCACATCCAAGGGATTAGGGTTGAAACTATGAACCAAAAAGGGATTATTTTACCCATCTTTCTTGTAAGACCAACAAAAACGCTTTCCCCTCTTAAAAGCGTGTATCTTTCTATTTCCATATTGATGAAGAATTGGAAGGTAATGCCCAAGACTGCTGCCCAGATAATGCCCATTCCGTATCTTGATGCAAGGTATGGCCAGAGAATGATTTCTCCGCTTCCAAGTCCTAGTCCAAGTAAAATAAAACTTGGCCCCAGAAGTTTTTTTAAAGGAAGAGGTTTGGGTAAATTCTTTTTCTTTAGAGTATTTTTTGCTTCCACTTTATAAAGTTTAATTTATAATAGAATTTAAGGCAAGCTTATGAAAAAAAGAGTTTTTGTGGGGATCCCGGTTTCCAAATCTCTTTCTTCTTTTATTTACGACTTTATAAAAAGAAATAAGGGTTCTTTGCCATCTGACGCAAGGATAATTAAACCAAGAAACTTGCATCTGACGCTAGTTCCACCTTGGTATGAAGAAAATCTTGACAGTTTTCTATTGAATTTTGAGAAGAAACTAAAAAGTATGCAGATTCAACCTTTTAAAATTCAATTTACAAAAATTTTTCCTGGACCTGTCAAAACAAATCCTCGATTGATCTGGATAGAAGGAAAGCCAACGCCTGAATTGTTAATCTTAAAGTCTTTCGTTGAAAGTATCATTGAAAAATCAGATGTTGAGAAAAGAGAATTTATTCCCCATATAACAATTGCTCGTTTTAAAAGCAAAAATAGCTGTCGGTTTAAAGAAGAAAAGATAAAATTTGAAGAAACCATAAACTCCTTTTGTATTTTTGAATCTAAGCTTTCTCCCAAGGGCGCTAATTATAAAGTCCTAAAAAAGTTTACTTTTGAAAGTTAATTAGTTCTACTTTGTCTCCTATTTTTATATTGTTTTTATCAGCAAAGCCAGAATTTACTTCAAGGACATAGTCAATTAGTTCTTCTGAATGGTATAGTGTGAGCTTATTATCCGGCGTTCCTGCTTTTGGAGCTTTGGCCTTTTTATCAATCTTGGCTATTTTTAAGTTTCTTATCCAAATGATATCAAGGTCAAATTTCATATCTTTCATCCAAAAAGTAGCCATTGATTCTTTTGGAAAGACAAAAAGCATACCTTTATTCTGATCAAGAGAGTCACGACCTGAAAGTCCTTTGGTTCTTTTTTCGGGAGTATCGGCTATCTCTACTTCAATTTCTGTATTATTGATTTTGACCTTTGGTTTTTGCTCTTCTGTTTGGTTTTTGTTTGTGGGAGTGGGTGTTGTAGATTGGTATTTTTTGGCTAAAAAGCCAAGGGAAACAATTATTAGTGCGGTGATAGCTATTGGAAAAAGAATATGTTTTGTCATAGGTTGTTAGACTTTATTAGGAAATAGGCTAATAGTAAGGTTATAAAAAATACTATTATGGGAATTAGAGCAAGATATATATCTTCTCTGATTCTCTCATTTTTTACGATCTGAATAACTTGTTTTTGCATTTTTAGTGCCCCGAAGAGGATTTGAACCTCTACGCCTTGCGGCACACGCTCCTAAAGCGTGCCTGTCTGCCAATTCCAGCATCGGGGCATAATTTATTTTACCACTTTATATAGGAGATTTTAATCAATAGCAAAAGCTAACCCCGAAGGATCTATCTGGTTAACAAAATAGATTACTTTACTAGCCCAAGTTGGGCTTGGAGGAGCATATCTTTTAGCAATACTGGTTATTTTCCTTGCACCTCTTTTAACATATTTATTGTTTAAAGTATCAGACACTATCTCAATAGAATTATCCCAAGAATTAAAACTATAGTTGCCATTAGCCCAACCATAAGCGTTGTAAGAATTATAAGGAATTCTTTTGCCAAAGCTTGATTCAACGCCAGTTATTGCCGGAATTAGTCTCCAGTCTAGGTTATTTTTATCCGATTCTTGGATTATTTTTTCTGTGTAATTGGTAAGAGGAGACTGCTTTTTATCTAAGAAAGATTTTAAGATTAATTTTCTGGTATCTGTTTTGGTGTCTTCCCCTTTTTTCATCTGAGCGGAATTTTCGGCCACGTAAGCCTGAACCGGTCTTGGAGCGGTTATAAATAAGAAAAGGACTAAATAAATAATTTTTCTCATATTTTCTTTCCAACTAAAAAAGGACTCTTGTATAAAGAGTCCTTTTTAGGGAGCTCCCGTTAAGGAAGCTCCGGGGAAATTCCGACGCCAAGATCCTGGTAAACCAGGTTAGCCTCAGAATCTAGTTGGTACTATAGCATATTACTACAGGATTGTCAAGTTTTTTGTCAATAGGCCTTTAGTTAATTAAGACTTGGCATTTTGGGGATAGACCTTTAAGAAATCTATGGTCTTTAGATTTCTAGATTTTCTATTCAATTTTTCTTGCAAGAATAAAGATGGAGGGACCAAAGTTTATTTTTTCAAGGATATTCTGAAACTTCTTTTCAAGCGAAAGTAAAAGATCTGGTGGAAGGACATCTTTCAAGAAACTGTTCCTAAAATTTGATACCGAGCGTCTTTCTATAATCTCAAAACCATTATCTTTTAATATTTTATTGATATCGTCGGGATGATAGTTTATGAAAGGAATAGTCTTCTTCTTGATATTTTTGGGACATCTTACATCCCTTGGAAAGATATCAAGAGGAAAAGTAAAATTTCCTTTCAAAATTTCAGACATAGTAGCTTTGAAATGTCTTTTATTAGCATGTTCTATTATCAAGTAGCCTCTTTTTTTTAGGATTTTGGCTATAATTTTGATTGCTTTATCAGGATCTTCTATGTGGTGAATAACTCGAACCATGATTGCTGTGTCGAAAGAAGCTCCTCTAAAATGTCTTCCCAAATTTTCGATTTTAGATTGAACGAATTCAATGTTTTTACTTTTGCCAAAATTTTTCCTCGCGATTTTTAAAAGTCTTGCTGAGGGATCACAGAGGACTATTTTCTTAACTCGATATGAGTACTCAGGTGTTAATCTCCCGTAACCGGCACCAATATCAATTAATGATTTAATCTTTGGAATTTTGGCAAACATTTCCCTTAAGGCAATTATTTCTGCATTGTGTTCATATTCTCTATCCTGCCAGTAGGAAGGATAGTCGTAATAATCGTAGTGCGCTGGCATAGTTCAGAAGCAGTTAGTAAAGAGGCAAGGTCATATCCTCCATAAATTTGTTAACCCCAAAAGCCCAACTGCCATCAGAGCGTGGGGTATATTTTTTCATAATCTCTTCTATAGTATTATAGCCCTTCTCTATGTAATTTTTTCTTAATCCTATTGCAATAACGCGAATTGCCTGTTCGTATGAATCAAATCTGAGTGTTCCTTCGGTATGTATCCCCCACCCCCAACAGTTGTAGCTATTTTCAGGTATAACTTTGCAAAGATTGGATTCTTGTTGGGCAATGGCTACCAATAGCCTCCAATCTAGATTGTTTTTGTCTGATTCGGCGACAATAAGTGGAGCATAAGGTTCAAGTGGGGATTTATAGAATCTGAGGTAATTTTTAATTATTTCTACTCTTGCATCAGCAGTAGAGATATCACTTGTTATTTCAGGTTCCGAGGTTGTGCTAGCTGCCAGAACTTCGGGCTTAAAAAGATGATTTTGAGGCAAGACAGCCTGTATTTTGTTAGCTTTTTCTTTTCCAGTATTTTCGAAGGAATAGAGTGCAAAAACAGAGGTAATAATAACAAGAGGAGTTGCAAGTAGGAAGAAAAATATAAGAACTATTTGTTTCCACAACCCCAGATTATTTTCTAGTTTTTCAAGAGATATCATAAAAATCAAAAATTTGCCGCCTCTTTCTAAAGGATGCCATATAAGAGCTTTAATGTCAACCCCGCCAAACTTCAGCTATCGGATGTCAGCTATCAGCCTTCAGACTTCAGTTGTTGGCTATCAGAACTCAGTCGGAGCTAGTCAGAAGCTGGCCGAAAGATTGTATTTAGTATTTTGTATTTGTCATATTACGATACGTTGTATAGAATAACCAAATCTTGTTTTTAGGTACTCAGCAGGTGTCAGGTAGTTTAATTGTCTTAATTTTACCTTAAAGTTGTAATCATTCAAGTATGTGTATAGTTTTTCTTTAAGATCATCTTCATTGTCAAAGATATAGCGCCTGAATACTTTATCTTTTATCTTACCATTAAATCTTTCTACCATACCATTTGTCCAAGGATGTTTGAATTTGATAGTGCGATGTTTGATTTTATTTTCTTGACATAATTTA
>Ga0209381_1002391_pt1 | contig 23706 bp, 15 predicted proteins | sample DewCreD2012metaG_FD_184111 | JGI IMG/M metagenome (GOLD analysis project Ga0209381, IMG submission 184111) | Hot spring sediment bacterial and archeal communities from British Columbia, Canada, to study Microbial Dark Matter (Phase II) - Dewar... ...
AGGTGGGCGCTTGGGAAAAGCGGCGGAATGACGAACGTTGTTGCATTGAATGGAAGTTTACGCGCCAGGACGCCGATAGAAAATTATCACGGCATTATGTTTCGTAATATATGTGTTAAGATACTAGGATGGGGAAGCAAGGCCGTGCCTTTTTTCACCTTTGCCGACGTTTTTTCCGCACGTGGCTAGTGTTTGGGGGATTTGCTTTAAGCGGATCGGGCGGCCCTGCCGGTTCGACCGGTTTTTCAGGCCGGCGCCGGGTGCGCGGGTGCTGGCGATTTGAAGCCAAACAGCCCCTTGACCCAGCGCCAGACCGCCTTGATTCCCTTGAGCAGGCCGATGTCTTGCGCCGGCCCCAGGGAATAGGCCCGGGCCAGGTCTTCCTCGTGGGTGCGATAGCGCGGCGGCAGCGTGAAAACGGTCAGGCTCTCCTCGTTCTGGTCCTGAAAAATCTCCGGGAAAAAGATGCCCCGGCCCACCACGTATTTGCCGGGCGGCAGTTCAACTTTCCTGCGCGGCAGGAACAGCCACGGGCGATACTCAAAGATCAGCTTGCCGCCTTCCTGAAAATGGAGCCGGCCATAGGTGCGCACCGGAGTTTTTGGCAACTTGACCGCGCTGAACATCCAATTGCCGTTGGCGGCGGGGGTAAACCGCAGCCGCCGCAAAGTGAGATAATCCCAGATGAACACGGCGCCCATAACCAGCAGGCGATAGGACCAGCCGGCGATGAAATAGGAGAAGAGGATGACCAGGAGCGAAAACAGGGCGCCCAGATAAGGGTCAATCCAATGCGTCGCTACCACCAGGGAAAGCAGAAAGGCCCGGAAGGCCTTCAGCGCGGTGTCCACCGTCGTAAACGGGCTGATGAGAATCAGGATGTTGATGGCGTGGGCGGCGAGCCAGACCAGCGCGAAAGCCGCCATCGCAAAGGGAATGCTGAGAAAATTGAACAGGGAGGCGAGGTCCAGGGAGGCAAACCCGGCGCCGCCCAGGACCAGCGCCGTCGCGTCCGTTCCGGCGGCGCTGGGGAAGAATTCCGTCACCAGCGGCACAAAGGCCCCGGCGGCCACCAAGCCGCTGATTTTGTTCTCGACGGCCTCGGCGACATCCATCGGTTTTTTGAGCACGGTGGGAGTGGCCGGGCCGAGGGTGTCTTTTAGAGCCACCAAGGCCACGAGCAACAGGGCCGGCGCCCAAAACCACGGCTGGGCATACCAATGGAGCTGGGCGCGCTGGTCGGCGGGCGCTTTCCAATACTGGTAGCAGCCGACCGCTCCCACCCCCAGTAGCGGGGAAATCGCCACGCCCGTCAGCATGGAAATAGTTTCGGCGGCCTGATAGCCGGGGGGTGGTTTCGCCGCTTTGGCCGGTTTATTCTCTTTGGCGGGCGCCGCGCCCGCCGTCGAACCGGCGGCCAGCGCCAACAGCAGCACGCCCAAGGCCAGTTGCACCGTCAGTTTCGTTTTCATGCCCATTACTCCTCGCCTTCCGCAATCATCAATAGCCTACCGCAAATCGGGCCGGTTGCCATCTTCTTTTCGCACGGCAACGCGCTATGCCGGAGGAAAGCGCAGGGCCCCATTGAGCCGCCGTTCGCCACCTCGATGAAGCAAAGTGGTGATGAGAAGGGCGCCTTGCCGCTTCCATGGGCGCCTCTAACCGCGGCCGAGAAAACGGTCGCGGCCACGCGCCAACGCTTCCAACTTGCGATCGGCCACGGAGCGTTTGAGCATCCAAAAACCGCAGTCCGGGTGAACCCATTTGACCCGTCCGGCGCCGAGGATGGACACTGCTTTTTCAATGCGTTGCGCCACTTCGTCCGGGGTTTCCACCTGGTTCACCTTGATGTCAATAACGCCAACGCCGATGGCGATATGCCGGCCGATCTGCTTGAGCGCCTCCAAATCGGCGGCCGGGCGGTGGGCCAGTTCCAATATCAGATGGTCGGCATGCAGGCCGTTAAGGAAATCGGTCAGGTTTTTCCAGTCGCCTTTTTGGATGGTCTGGCCGCCGTAATTGCCAAAGCAGAAATGAACCGCCCTTTGCGCCGTGACCCGGTCGAGAACGCGGTTGATGGCGGCTTGGGCTAATGGCGCGTTTTCCGGGCTGCCGGGAACATTCGCCTCGTCCAACTGCACACAGGCGCAGGGCAGATCGCCAACTTGTTCGGCCAAAACGTCGGCAATTGCGAACGTCAGGGCCTCAAGGCTGCCATAATGCCGGTCGAGCAGGGTGCGCGCCAGCATGTAGGGGCTGGTCAGAGTAAATTTCATGGGGCCGTCGGCGACGGAGGCCGAGCGGGCGCAGGCCTCCGGCAGGTCCAGGGCGCCCTCGGAGATGGCTTCCACCACCACGCCCGCCGGCTTGCGCCGAAAGCCCATCTCGGTTTTGGCGCGAAATGCCAAGGCGTCGCCGCGGCCGACCTGGGACCGGATGCCCCCCAACCGTGAGACAAAGTATTCGATCATGCCGTTGGTGTCCGGATGATTCGGATCGAAACGATACAATTCGCCATCGGTGGGGAGGTCTATGCCGGCCCTTTTCTGAAGGGCGAACACCACGGCGGTGGCGTCCAGGATGGCTTGCTCGCTCGGCGAGGCCGCCAGCCAGTCAATCGGCGAGTAAGAGCCGACCGTCGTGGTGAGAATTTCCGGCTGAGTGGGAATCAGTGGTGGTTTCATACGGGCATCGTTTTCGGGCTGCTTACTGTAAAGTCTCCGGGATGCAATACACAAATTGTCACCGCTGGCGACGTTCTCCCTTTCCTCCCTTGGGGGGAGAGGGCAGGGTGAGGGGGCGCGGGTCGTTTATCCCAAGCACTCATCAGTAGATGGCCGCGATGGGCTGCGAGAGTTTCCAATCCCGGATGGTTTTGGCAGCCATTTCGATGAGTTTCTCCTCGTCCACTTCCACCCCCAGCCCCGGGCCCGCCGGCACCTTGGCGATGCCGTGTTCGACGCGGATGGGGTTTTTCAGAATGGAAGCGGCCAAAAACTGCGGCCCATTAAGGACGGCGGCGATTTGGAGATCGTAGGCGTCGTAAAGCGCCAAGGCGGCGGCCAGGGACAAATCCGGATCGCAGAGTCCGCTGCCGACCCAGCCCAGGCCGTGTTCCAGACAAAGCTCGATCTGCCTTTTGTTGGCGGCCAGCCCGCCGCAGCGCGCCGGTTTCATTGCCAGGCCGTCGAGCATTTGCAAGTGAATAAATTCCTCCAGTTCCACCGGGCTGATCACGCCCTCATCCATGTAGATCGGCAGCGCCGCTTGTTTTTTCAGGGCCTGGTAGCCGCGGATGCGGGCGGGGGGCAGGGGCGATTCGAAAACCTTTACGCCGAGGTCGGCCAGCTTCGGCGCCACCGCCAGCGCGGTTTCCAGGTCATAGCCGGTGTTGGCGTCGGCCCACAAAAAGCCGTCCGGCGCGGCCTCCCGCACCATCCGGACTACTTGCAGGTCAAAGGCCGGGTTGGGGGCGACTTTTACATTGAAATGGCGATAGCCCTGGCGTTTGCCTTCCGTTACCGAAGCCTCCACTCCTTCCAGCGAGGTGACATTCACCGTCCAACTCAATTCCAACTGGCCGCGACGCGGTTTTCCCCATAGCTCGGCCAGCGATTGGCGCGCGGCTTTGCCTTGCAAGTCATGCAGGGCCAGGTCCACGGCGGCGCGCGTCAGCGGCATGCCGGTGGTGAAGCCGGGGCGGATGGCTTTGTCCATCGCCGCCTGGGCGCCGGCAAGGTCCAGCGGATCACGCCCGATAAGCACGGGCGCGTAGTAGTTGCGCAGGGCCAGCACGGAGGTCTCGAGCGTTTCCTCGCTCCAGGTCGAAATGGGAACCGCTTGCCCCCAGCCCGTGGTCCCGTCGTCGGTTGTGACCTTGATCACCACCGCCGGACGTCCGGAAGCGCCGAGCGGCGTGGTGAAAAACTTGAAATAGAGCTTGGTTGGGTATTCGAGCGGATAAACCGCTATGGACTCAATTTTCATCGGGCAAAAATCAATTCCCAGCTAAACAGGAGGAAATTGCCATCCCTCGCGGCAAAAGCAAATCGGGCGCCGTGGCGTCCGGCAATCCAAAGCGATGGAATCAGCGCTCGGCCACCAGCGGGTTAAGCCGTTGAGGGGCGAGATTTTTCAGCAGGAAATAGTGAATGTCGGAAAAGGCCATGTCGGAAGGCCACGCGCCGTGACCGCGGCTGCTGAAGCGCAGGCGCGCGCGCACGCCGGCCCGATCCAGGGCCGAGTAAAGGAGGATGCTTTGCATTTCCGGCACCTGCCGGTCCCGCTTGCCGTGGTAAAGGTAGCAGGGAGAATCATCGCGGGTGACGTGGCTCAAGGGGCTGGCCAGTTCCGCCAAGGCCATTTTCTCCGCCACCGGGCCGCCCAAGAGGCGGGCGACGGAGCCCTTGGGTCCCTGCTTTTCGCCCAGGGTCACCAGGTCGGTCGGGCCGTAAAGAACGCAGACCGCCTGCAGGCGGCTTGAGAACCCGGGATTCTCGGAGCCTTCCAACTCGGGCACGTTGCCGGTGGTTCCCAACAAGGCGGCCAGGTGGCCCCCGGCCGCCTCGCCAAAGGCGCCGATGCGCGCTTCGTTCAGGTGAAAACGACTGGCGTTGGCCCGCAGCCAGCGGATGGCCGCCTTGCAATCATGAAGCGGCGCCGGGAAAGGCGCAATTTTGCTGGGCCGGTATTCAATGCTGGCCACCGCGTAGCCCAGCTTGGTGAAGCGGGAAATGGGGCAGGATTTCTTGTTCGCCGCATCCCAGTCCCGGCCGGGTATCCAGACTACCACTGGGGCCGGCTCGACCAGGTCCTTGGGCAGATAAAGGTCCAGGCGCAAAGAGTGTCCATCTGGTTTTGCGTATTCGAGGTTTCCGTAGAACCGCGCTTCGCCGGGCACCAGCCCGCCCGGCGTGTAATTTGGCGGGTCCTCGAACCGGCCTTGCGCCGTCACCACCAGGCCCAAACACACCCAGCCAACCGCCAGCACACGCCTATGAATATTTGCTTTCATGGTACCGCCGGACTTGGCCGGCATGGGGCAAAACTGCCGCAATTTGTTTTGGCCGTCAAACCGGGATTTTGGCGGTGTTGGCTCACGATTGTGCGCGGGGAAACCGGCGGCGGAGGGTTTCCACCAGGGCCGCGTCGGCGCGCCGGCTGACGAATTCGAGGGGTGACCAGCCGTTTATCCAGGCCAGGCGCAAGGTCCAGGCGAGCAGGGTCGCGGTAAGAACCAGGTTTTGCCAGGAGTTCAGTTTCCACTGGCCTTCCCAAGCCCACGTGCCGGCGGCGGTAAAAGGCCAAAGATACGGCACCGTCCAAACATAACCGTCCGGGCCGCGCCCGCCCAAGATATCGCCCAGGAGATGCAGATGAAAGCTGGCTAGCGCGAGGGTGGCGGTCATCGCCGGGCGTCGCGCCAGGCAGAACGCCAGCAGCGCGCAGACCAGCGCCGCTGCCAGGTTGTGACCCAGCACATGATGGTAATCGCTCCACCAATAAAGGGGGTGGGATGTGTGCCGGGTCAGGTATTCGGGAATGACCCCCAGCCCGTCCAGATCGGGCGCCAGGCCGGCCAAAGTTACCAGCAGCCGGTCTCTCTTTTCGAGCCGCGCCGCGTGGGCCGCGGTCCAGCCCAGAAGCAGGTGCGTTACCGGACTCATTATTGGTCCTCGCGCCGCGGTGGTTGCCGAAGCCAGCACCGCATATCAGGGCGACAACAACTCCTTCAGGTCTTTCACCAGGGCGGCAACGTCCTCTGGTGTGATATCCCAAGAGCACATGAACCGGCAGCCGCCCTGCCCGATAAAGGTGTAAAACTTCCAGCCGCGCTCATGCAGGCCCGCAATCACCGGCGGCGGGAGCTGCACAAAAACGGCGTTGGCCTGGCGCGGGAAAAGCAGGCTCAGCCCCAGCGCGCGCAACTCCTTTTCCAGCAGCCCCGCCATGTTGTTGGCGTGGAGGGCGCGTTTGAGCCAGGCGCCCTCCCTCAGCATCCCCAGCCAGGGGGCGGCGATAAAACGCATTTTTGAGGCCAATTGGCCGGCCTGCTTGCAGCGGTAATCGAATTCGGCGGCCAGCTCATGATCGAAAAACACCACCGCCTCGCCCACCGGCATGCCGTTTTTCGTTCCGCCGAAGCAGAGGACATCCACCCCCGCCTGCCAGGTGACGGCTTTGGGCGCGACGCCCAGCGTGGCGACCGCGTTGGCAAAACGCGCGCCGTCCATGTGCAGGCGCAAGCCCAACTTGCGGGTCTGCTCCCAGATGGCTTTGATTTCGTCCACGCTGTAAACCGTGCCCAGTTCGGTCGCCTGGGTGATCGTCACGGCGCGGGGCTTCGGGTAATGGATGTCGCTTCGGCGCTTCACCATTCTCTCGATGCCTTCGGGATCAATTTTTCCGTCCGGCCCCGGTACCAGCAACACCTTGGTGCCATTCGAGAAAAACTCGGGCGCGCCGCATTCGTCGGTTTCCACATGGGCCGTTTCATGGCAAAGGATGGAATGATAGCTGCGGCAAAGGGTCGCCAGGGAAAGCGAGTTGGCGGCGGTGCCGTTAAAGACAAAAAACACCTCGCAGTCGGTTTCAAAAAGGTCGCGCAACCGGTCGGTGGCGGCTTGGGTGTAATAATCGTCGCCATAGGCCGGCGCATGGCCATCGTTGGCCTCGACCAGCGCCGCCCAGGCCTCCGGGCAGATGCCCGCGTAATTGTCGCTCGCGAAATGACGCCTCGGACTTTTCACGCGCCGGATACTGCCCCGAACGGCCGCGAAAGGCAATCTCCGCGCGCCGGCGGCGTTTGCCTTCGCGGGTCGGTTTTCGTTGACCGGGGCCGCCGGCCCGGGCATAAACCTCGTCATGGCGTTTAATCGTGTTCTCAAGCGCTTCGGCGGGAGTTGGTTCGTGCTCGCGGTTCTGTCAGCGTCCGCCGCCGCGCCTGACCTGGTCCAACTGGCTCGCGAAAAACCCGCCGAAGCGGTCAACGCCGCGCTGGCCTTGCCGCCGGAACTGCGGCGGGAAACCTTGCGGCAATTGCTGGGGCAGGCCGATATGCGGGCGCTGGGCGCGGGCTTGACCGTGATGGAGCGGGCGCTGGACTCCACCCTCACCAACGATTTGCAAAAATGTTTGGCCAAAGGCGGCGCCCGCCTGCCCCGGACGCGCATCGAAAACCTGCTCAAAGAGATAGCGCTATACCAGCCGATTGCGATTGCCGAAGCGCCCCAGTTTGCCGCCCCGCCAGCACCGGGTCCCGCCAGCCCGGCACCCTCGGAAACCGCCCGGCGTTTCCGCCCGGTGTCCGTGAAGGTTCGTGTGCAGCGCACCGACGGCGCGCCGGCTGAAGGCGTGGGGGTGCGCGTTTTTTCCGATGATTTTGGCGTGTCCGTTCCCCTGGGTTCCTGGGCCCGGCCCGGCCCGGATGGCCTGTTCAACCTGGCGCTTTTTCCCGGACACTGGACGTTTTTCGCCGCCGGCGCGCGCGAAGCCGGCCAGGGGCTTTACCTTTGCCGGCCCGGGACGGAGGTCGTCGCCGATGGTGAAATGGTGCTGCGCGCCGATCGAACGCTGACCCTCGCCTTTCCAGACCTGGCCGCCGGCCAGGAAATGGACGAAGTGCAAGTGTCGGACTCCGCCTTTTCGGCATATCTGCCGGCGGGACGGCTGGGAAAAACAGCCAAAGGCGTGTTGCGTCTGCTGACGGGCCCCGGGCGTCCGCTGGATGTGATTGCCGTGCGGCAGCCGGTCGGCGGCGCCGGACTGGTGCTGTTTGCCAACCACGTCCAGGCCGATGCGGCGGGCCGCCTCGCGGTGCGGGGCGGCCAGGCGATGGCGACGCTCCAATTCGCCCCCGCCGCCGGGGCTGCCGCTCTCTCCAAGGCCAGGGTGGACTTGCGCATCCATTCCTTGCAACGACCGGAAGTGACGTTGACCGGCGCGCCCCCGTTTCAAGTGGCGATTTCGACCGGCTTGGTGGAGGTCGCCTACGGCTGGGAAACGGCCCGGCAGGAGGCACTCGACTTTCATGCCCGGGGTTACCCGCTGGCCGCCGGCGAGCGGCGTCCATTCAGCTTGGGCGAGCCGTATGCCAGCTCCATTTTCCACCAGTTTTACCGCTCCTTCCAGCACGCCACGAACATGACCGCGTACTACCTTTTTGTGACCGACGCCAACGGGCATATCCTTGAGCGCTATCGCCCCGCCGCGCGGAGCGGCGCGGCGCCGGCGATTCCGGTGGAGGTGTGGCGGGCGGGCAAAATGATCTTCAACAGCAGCGCGCCCGGCAAACTGCGCGCCCGCCAGTTTGTCAGCGAAATGGAGGGGCTTTCTCCCGCCGTGAACCTCGATGCCGAACTCGAATACCGGGTGCGGCTGCCGTTCACCGGCGAAACCAGCCCCCGGTTGCTCAAGGGCCACGGCCAGGACGCGGAGGTCAACTCGCGGCATTTCCGCTTCAAAGGACCGCGCGAAGTGGCTTACAGCGCCACGAATTGGATTCAAGGCGCGGAGCTCACTTATGCCGCGATGTCCCGCCTGCTGGGCCAGGAAACCCGCAAACGCGAGCAAGGCGCCGCCCAGGGCATCAGCATCAATGCCATGATGCCCGTCGGCGTCGGCGCTTTCGCCAGCGGCGGCAACACAACCTTCCCCGTCGGCAGCGCGCTCGAATTGACCCGCCCCCTGCGCGTGCTCAAGGTGCCTTTCAGCCACGAGCTGCTCCACACCTTCGCGCATGGGCACAAGGATTACATGAGCCTCACCTGCCGTGAAACCGCCGTGACGCTTTTCCAAGGCTCGCCGGCCGCCCGCGCGCTCGGCGGCAGCGCCGAAAACGATGAATTCCTCCGCGCGCTTCAGGGCAAAGTCGCGCTGAACCACAGCCAGCTTCTCGGCCCCATGCTGATGGAATCCTTCGGCTACACCAACTTTCTGCGCTACTTTGCCGAGGGCCGGCCCCGCCGCGAGCAGCTTTGGGCCGCCGGCCTCACCGAGCTGGAAACCGATTGCGCGCTTTTCGATTCCTTCACCGGCGGACGCGCCCGGGCCATTTTCCATTCCCTGGGCGTGCCGCTTCGCCCGGACATGGTGGAGCGCGGGCTGGCCCTGTTGAAAGCCGCCCCTTCGGAGGCCGAAGCCAGGGCCGCCGCGGCCGCGCGGCGCGAGGTGGGCGCGACGCTCCGCCGCCTGCGCGAAAGCCTGGCTCGCAATGACCCGGCCGCCGGCCAGCTCGCGACCGCGCTCAGGAAAAATCTGGAACCGATCAACGACCAGCGGTATGTGGCCGACATGTATGCGGTGGCGGGAGAGCTTTACTTCAAAAACGGGGCGAAATTGCCCGCTTACGAAATGCTCAAGGACTGCCAGCGGGCCGCCCTTAAAGTCAGCCCCAGTTTCTTCCTGAACGCCCGCAGCACCTGCCTGAAAATCCTCAAGGGCGAGGCTATCCGCACTTTGCAATGAGGCAATCAACTTGCGGAAACGCGCCCGCGGGTACCGCGGACTTCCAGTCGGCAGGGTTTGGGGATGATCCCGGGGTGTCGGGTTAAGGGGGAGTCTTGCGGGTTTGGAAACCCGCGATACCCGCCTGCCTGGCGGCGGGCAGGCAGCAGGCTGGAGGCCTGCGGCACAACCTCGCGGAGATGGCCGCGACGCTTGCTCCGGGCGCGGCGCGAAACGGTTAAAACCGTTGAGATTGGTTCATGGCCGATCATCACCCCGCTGAAGCGGGGTGTTAATGAGAAAGGAACTTGCGGAAGCGCGCCAGCGGGTACCGCAGACTTCCAGTCTGCTGTGTCGCCGACTATCAGTCGGCAGGGTTTGCGGATGATCCCAGGCTGTCGGGTAAGGGGGAGTCTTGCGGGTTTGGAAACCCGCGATACCCGCCTGCCTGGCGGCGGGCAGGCAGCAGGCTGGAGGCCTGCGGCACAACCTCGCGGAGATGGCCGCGACGTTTGCGCCGGGCGCGGCGCAGGCGGACGAAAAAAATTATCCCCATCGCGCGGCGGACGCGGTAGTGTTCCGGGCATGAAATTAATCTTGCTCCTGGTTGGACTGGCGGGTCTGGCTGGCGAGGCGGTTTCGGTCGCCGCGCCGCGCCCCAATGTTGTGATTTTTCTGGCGGATGACGCCGGGTGGGGCGACTACGGGTTCTCCGGCAACACCCAGGCGGTCACGCCCCATATTGATTCCCTGGGCAAATCCGGTGTGTCGCTGGACCGGTTTTACGTCTGCCCGGTTTGCTCGCCGACCCGCGCGGAGTTTCTCACCGGCCGCTATCATCCCCGCGGCGGGGTGCGCGGCGTCTCGACCGGCCAGGAACGGCTGGACTTGGAAGAAAAAACCGTCGCCGACGCTTTCAAGGCCGCCGGTTATGCGACCGGCGCTTTCGGCAAATGGCACAACGGCAGCCAATGGCCCTACCATCCGATGGCGCGCGGTTTTGATGAATACTTCGGGCACACCTCCGGCCATTGGGGCGAGTATTTTGATCCGCCGCTGGAGGAAAATGGCCGCATGATTCGCGCCCGGGGTTACATCGTGGACGTCTGCACCGACCGCGCGCTGGCGTTTATCGAGAAAAACAAAAACAAGCCGTTCTTCTGCTATGTGCCGTTCACCACGCCGCATTCGCCGTGGGCCGCGCCGGAACAAAACTGGAAGCGCTTCAAGGACAAGCCGATCACTCAGCGCGCCACCGTGCCGGCCCAGGAAAACCCGGACCACACCCGCTGCGCGCTGGCGATGTTGGAAAACCAGGATGAAAACGTGGGCCGCGTGCTGGCGAAGCTCAAGGAACTGCAACTCGAAAACAACACCATCGTCCTGTATTTCTCGGACAACGGCCCCAATTCCGCCCGTTGGACGGGCGGGATGAAAGGCCGCAAAGGGAGCACCGATGAAGGCGGCGTGCGCTCGGTCTGTTATTGGCGCTGGCCGGGCAAATTGCCCGCCGGGCACACTGTGCGACCCATCAGCGGGGCGATTGACCTTCTGCCCACGCTGTGCGCGCTGGCCGGGGTTTCGCGCGTGGGCGACAAGCCTCTTGATGGACGCGATCTCACGCCATTGTTATTGAATCAAAAGACCGACTGGCCGGACCGGCTGATCTTTTCCACTTGGGGCGGCAACATCAGCGTGCGCAGCCAAACCCATCGCTTGGATGGCAAGGGGCTGCTGTATGACATGATCGCCGATCCCGGCCAGACCACCGCGATCAACGAGCGCGAGCCGGCGCTGGCCGCGCGCCTTAAAGAGGCGGCTCAAGCGTGGCGGGCCGAGGTGTTTGACGAAGCCAAGGAGGGCAAAGCCCGGGGCCGCGCCGTGGATCCCCGTCCCCTTACGGTTGGCTACCGCGAGTTTCCCATCACCATGCTGCCCGCGCGCGACGGCGAACCCCGCGGCGGCGTCAAGCGCAGCAGCGGCGCGCCTAATTGTTCCTATTTTGTCAACTGGACTGGCAAGCAAGACAGCATGGTCTGGCTGCTCGACGTTCACACCGCCGGCCGCTATGAAGCCACCGTTGATTATACCTGCCCGGTGTCCGACGCCGGATCGCTCATCGAGATTAGCTTCCAGGAAAGCCGCCTCACCGGGCGGGTGACGCCCGGCTGGGACCCGCCGCTCTACACGAACCAAGACACCCTGCCACGCCCGGCGGGGGAAAGCCAGATGAAGGAGTTCCGCACGCTCAAGCTCGGTGAAATACGCCTGCCGGCCGGCCAGGGGCCATTGACCTTGCGCGCGCTCGAGATTCCCGGCAAATCCGTGATGGATGTGCGCCGCGTCACCCTGACCTTGTTGGATTGAGAGCGGCTGGCGGAAGGGAAGTGGCGCGGCGGGGGCTAATCCTTTAGCCTTTTGTTGACCGGGCAACGGTTGAGTTCAGGTCCACCCGCCAGGTTTGTTCCACGGGAAAACCCAGGAAACGATCGGCAATTTTCTCGAATTGCGCGGTGTCGTCGGTCACAAAGGGCCGGATGCGGCCTTTGCGGTCGAGGCGCGGATTCAGCAGGCCGGCGAGCGCCAAGTGCTCGCAAACATGCTGGGCGCAGCACTCCGCCGAATCCACCAGGGCGATTTTGGGGCCGGCCACGCGCCGGATGAGCGGCTTAAGCAAGGGGTAATGGGTGCAGCCCAGGATCAGGGTGTCAATTTTGTCGCGCAACAACGGCTGCAAGTATTCCCGCAGCACCGCGCGGGTCACCGGGTGGTCCACCCACCCCTCCTCGACCAGCGGCACCAGCAGCGGACAGGCCCGCGCGAACACGCGCGCTTTCTCGTCGTGGTCCGCGACCGCCAGCGGATAAGCGCGGCTGCGAATGGTGGCGGCGGTGGCGATAACGCCCACGCGGCGGTTGCGGGTTTTCTCGACCGCGACGCGCGCGCCGGGGGAAATGACGCCAAAAACCGGGACGGCGAACCGGGCTTGCAGGGCGGCGAGCGCCCAGGCGGAAGCGGTGTTGCAGGCGACCACAATGGCTTTGACGTTTTTGCCCGCCAAGAACCGGGCGTCCTCGCCGGCAAAACGGGTCACGGTTTCGGGCGATTTGGTGCCGTAGGGAACCCGGGCGGTGTCGCCCAAGTATATGATATCCTCGTGGGGCAGGGCGCGATGCAATTCCCGCACCACGGTCAAACCGCCCACCCCGGAATCGAAAACGCCGATGGGCCGCGTGGCCGCCTGTTTTTTCATTTTTCCACCACTTTCTTGTAAGCCTGCACGCCGGCCACGATGGCCTTGGCGATTTTTTGGCGATATTCCGGATCGTAAAGTTTTTTGGCCTCGGCGTTGTTGGTCATAAAACCGGCCTCGATCAGCGCCGCAGGGCTTTCGGCATATTTCAACACGGCGAACCGGGCGCGCCGAACGCCCCGGTCCTCGGCGCCGAGCGCCCCCAACAGCGATTTCTGGATATGCCAGCTCAAGAGCACGTTTTGGGCGTCATTTTTGTTGGCCAAGTAGGCGCCGGTGTTCGCGCCTTCACCGCGAGCGTTGGTCGAGCTGGCGTTGGCCGGGGTCAGACAGTAGGTTTCCACCCCGCTGACATTCGAGTCCGCAGCCGCGTTGTAATGCAGGCTGAGGAATAGGTGCGCCTTTTGTTTGCGGGCGTACTCCGGTCGCGAGGCCAAATCGAGGAAGGAATCGTCGGTCCTGGTCAGGACCACCTTGAAACCCGCCGCTTGCAAGTGCTGCCGCAGTTCCTTGGCCAGGAGCAAGGTGTATTCCTTTTCGTAACGCTTGCCCTCCTGGTTGCCCGGGTCGCGGCCGCCGTGGCCGGGGTCGAGGCAGATGGTTTTGATCTGGCCGGCCTTGAGGGTGCGCGCCGGAAACAGAATTGGTTGGAGCGTCGTGCGCAAATCCAGCGGCGAGATGAAGGCTTCGCTGCCGCGCCGCGCAATCGGCACTGAGAGATGAACCTTCACTCCGTTGATTTCCGCCTGCCGGGAGTTGACGGTAAAAACGAGTTTGGACCATTTGCTGGTGACGGTGATTTCCTCGTCCTTGCGGGTCCAGCGGCAAGTCCATTTGTAAAGGTCCGCCCAGCTCTCGATCCGCGTGTAGGTGTTGCCGAAAAGCTCCTCCGTTTTCAGAGTGGTCCAGGAAGGCGCCGCCCCAAGCGCCGCCTCCGCCATCGCCAGCAAGGCGAGGCCTAGCAACGGCTTGACGCAGGCAATGACCATGTGCCCGCAATTTGCAGATCATCGCCCCGTATTTCAAACAGAAAAGTCAGCCGGCCGCCAATTTTTGCAATTCCGCCAGTATCCAGACCATCGCCTCGGTGTCGCGTCGGCAATAGGCCTCGAGATTTCGACGCGTGGCTTGCCGTTCTTCCGCGGTGGCCTCGCCGTAAGCGGCGCGCAGGAACTCGAAGCTGGCGGTATTGCCCTCCCGAATCGCCAAGTCCTCATAGCCGCGCCCGGTCAGCGCCGGCAGCACCGCCTTGAGCGAGGCGCTGCCTTTTTGGGCGGGGTGGTAATACGCAAAGCCCTTGAACGGCGCCAGCAAATCCACAAAGCGCGGTCGCAGTCCTTCCAACCAGGCGGCGTGGCGGGGAAAAGCGGCGCCGGCCTCGGCCAGCACGCCCAACTCGAATTTGGCGTTGTAGGCAAGGATGGAACCGCTTTCCCCGAGATGTTGCGACAACTGCGACAGCAGCGCCGGGCGCGGGTCGCCCGGCCCCTCGGCCAGGAAGGAGTGATGGGCAACCGGAGCGCCCGCCGCAGGCGCGACTTGCAGCGAAAATTGGAAAAGTGTTTGCTGATAAGGGCGCAAACCGTCAAACGGCGGCAGGGCGGTGGCAAAGGTCTCGAAGTCGAGGAAATGGATGGGGTATTGGATCCGGCTCAGGAAACCCGCCAACGCCGGGCGGTCCACAAACGAGCGGCCGGTGGCCAGGGTGGTCAGTTGGATGCGGCGCGGTTTGGTCGGCGAAAAACCGGGCGGAATATGCTGCAAGGCTAACACCCCGGAACGCGCGAAGGCGAAGGCCTGTTCGCGCCGCAGCCGATGCAGTTGAAAAACATTGTCCGGCGGCACATGCGCCCAGCAACGCGCCTGCAATGGGCAGGGTTGCGGTTCCTCGCAATAGGGGCCCAAACCCGGCTCGGGCGATTCCCGGCGGCGGGCCGTCGCCTGAATTTCATTCAAAATGCCATCCACCTCCGCGCCCAGCCCGCCCACTTGGGCCGTGACCTCCTCGAAGGTGAAAAACTCGCGGGGATTGATGGCCCCCTGGCGGATATAACCGCCGTTGACTCGCAGCAGGAAAACCCGCCGGACCGGCACGCCGGCTCCGCCGGCAATGTGGCTCCTGAACGCCAGCGCTTCGAGATTTTGGCGGGAGCTGCGCATCCCGCTGGAAACCTGCGCCAAATCCCAGCCGCCCCCCACTGCTGGCGCCACGATGTCCACAGTGGCCAAGCCGCCGTTGTGGGCAAAAACCGCGTCATAAACTGTCGCCCTTTGCCGCAACGCGCGGCTGGTGGCGGCCAGTCGTTCTTCCGTGGCGCCCTCGCGCGGCGTCTGGACGCCGGCGGGAAAAAGCTCGCGGGCCAGGGCCTTGACTTTTTGCGCTTCCCAAGCCGCCCACCGGGCCGCCGGGTCCGGCGCGGCCAGCAGTTCAGGCGCGTTAAACCGGTGCCAAGCCAGCTTGAGGCATCGCCGGCCCAGCAAAAAATCATGGGCGGTTATCACAGCCGCTTCAACCTGCCTTGGGCGGTCGCAACAATCAAGTGTTCCCGGCAAAATTACTTGGCGACAACAGGAATCGCTTCGCTTATAAGAGAAGGCCATGAGAAAACAAATCCTGAGCTGGCTGGTGATGCTAACCGCCGCAACCGCGATGGCCGCGCCCTATGAAGATCGCCTGGTCTGGCTGTTTGGCTGGGGGTTGCAGAAAGAGGCCGACCTTGCCGATATGGTGAAGATCATGGATGACGGCGCCCGGCACGGGCTCAATGGCGTGGTCTTCGGGGGCCGCCTCGACCCGCTTTGCAAAAAGGATGACGCCTTTTTCCGCCGCCTGGACCAGTTGCGGGCCGCTGGCGAAGAGCGCCGGATGGAGTTCATTCCCGCGCTATTTTCGGTTGGCTACGGCGGCTCCCTGATGGCGCACGACTCGAACCTGGCCGAAGGTCTGCCGGTGGCCGACGCCCTGTTCGAGGTCCAAGGCGCGGAAGCCCGGTTTGTCCCCTCCGGCGCGCTGAAATGGGCCAACGGTGATTTCGAGGCCTTTCAGCGCAACCGCTTTGGCGGTTTTAATTTTCACGATCAACCCGGTGAAATCAGCTTTGCCGACACACAAATCAAACATTCCGGCCGGGCCTCCATGCGTCTGGAAAATTTCACCGCCAACCCCCACGGCCACGCCCGTGTCATGCAGGAAGTCAAACTTCGTCCCCGCGCCTGCTACCGGCTCAGCCTATGGGTCAAAACGGAAAACCTTCAGCCCGCCGGCGCTTTTCGCCTGATCGCCCTGGCCGGCAAGCGCGACCTGGCCACGCGCCAGTTCAAAATCCCGTCCACTACCGATTGGATCAAGATTTCCACGCTGTTCAACAGCCTCGACCAGACCGCCGTCCGGGTTTACGCCGGTTTGTGGGGCGGCCAATCCGGTAAAATCTGGCTCGACGATTGGCAGCTCGAGGAGGCCGGCCCCTACAACGTGCTCCGCCGGCCCGGCACACCCGTCACCGTGCGCGCCGAAACCGGCGGCCAGGTTTACGAGGAGGGGCGCGACTACGCGCCGCTGGCGGACCACAACCGCAATCTGTACAACGTGGACCGCGCGCCGGCGTCTCTTAAAATCCCGCCCGGCAGCCGGATCGCCCAGGGCCAGAAATTGCGCGTCAGTTGGTATCATCCACTGGTCATCAACGACTCGCAGGTAACCGTCTGCATGGGCGAGCCGGCCCTGTATGAAATTTTCGAGCATGAAGCCAAGCTGCTGGCGGAAAAGGTCAAACCCAAGCGGGTGTTTCTGAACATGGACGAGGTGCGGATGGGCGGCACCTGCCGGGCCTGCGAGGGGCGCGACATGGCCCAACTCATCGGCGAGTGCGTCACCCGCCAGGTCCGGAGCCTTCGCCGCCATTTGCCTGGTGCGCAGGTCTATGTTTGGTCCGACATGTTCGACCCCCACCATAACGCGCGCCCCGAGTATTACCTCGTCCGGGGCGATTACACCGGCTCCTGGAAACATATTCCGAAGGACCTAGTCATCGCCGTCTGGGGCGGCGCGCCGCGCGAGAAAAGCCTGAAATTCTTTGCCGACCAGGGCTTTCAAACGCTGGTGGCCTGCTATTACGACGCCGACGACCTGCGGGATGTCCAAGCCTGGCTCGACCTTGCCTCCCGCGCCCCCAATGTCCGCGGCTTCATGTACACCCCCTGGCAGAAAAAATACGCGCTGCTGCCGGAATTCGGCGATTTGCTAAAAAAGTGACCGCGGGCCAAAGTTGTTCCGCAGAACTCTGAGTCCATAAAACTGCGGAAGTCCCGGACGTGGGAGTCGGGGCTTGCCGCAAACACCGCCACCTTGGTAACATCCGCGCCCCTGATGGCGGGCACAAACGGATATTGTTTGAAGGATACCGCACCGGTTGGTTTTGCAGGCCAGACCGGCAGGGCCGCCTTGGCTGGAAAGTCCAGGATAGCACCCGCCTGGTCGAGGCGCGCGGAGGCGCCGGGCCTCAGGGCATGGGCGGCGCGCGGGCATGGCCGAACTTTTGCCGCATGAGTGACCAACCCTGCAACCGCATATCTCCGCTGGTCGCGGCCTTGCTATCACTGGCGTCGTTGTTGGGCGCCGGCCTGGTGCTTTGGCTGACCCGCCACGGAATCGCCATTAACTATGATTCCGTTCATTTCCTGGATTCGGCCTGCTCCCTGGCAGAAGGCAAGGGTTACCTGACCAACGTCCACATCCGTGGCGATGTCATGACCCATTGGCCGCCTTTTTATTCCTTTCTGCTTTCGCTGCCGATTCGGCTGGGGATTTCGCCGGAAGCCGCCGCCCGCTGGCTTAGCGCCCTTTGTTTTGGCGGCACCGTTTTTGTGTGCGGCTATGGTCTCGCCAGATTTTTTCCCGCCTGGCCGGCGCTGGGCCTGGCGGCGGCCTTGATGACCGCCGTAGCGGCGGATTTGCTGAATGTTCATGCGTATTCCTTTTCCGAGCACCCCTTTATATTCCTCAGCGTGCTGGGCTGCTTTTGGCTGGCGCAGCATCTGCACACTCGGAGCCACGCGGCCTATTGGGGAGCGGCGCTGGCGCTAGGGCTGGCGTGGTTGACGCGCTACTTTGGACTACCCTGGATTCTGGCCGGCAGCCTGGCCTTGCTCTGGCTGGGGAGCGGCGAGTGGAAAAAACGCCTGATTCGCGCGGGAGTGTTTGGCGTGGCGGCCGGCCTGCCCATGATGCTGTTTTTGCTTCGCAACCGGCTGGCCGCCCAGCAGGCGCATGACATGAGCGCCACTTTCGAGCCAATTCCCCTGAGTTATTTTCGCGGCGCCCTCTCTCTGGCGGCCAACTGGCTTTGGCCTTGGGTAGGGGAGGGGCGGACCGGACTCGTCTTTCAAGGCCTGCTGCTGGTGGTGGCGGTTACCTTGGCGGCCCTTGGGCTTTGGGCGCTGCGGCGCCAGGCGCCGCCGCTCCCGGAGGCCGGCCAGGCCCTGTTCATTAAAGTCGTCGGTTTGTTCCTGGCGGCCTATTTTGTCTTTTACTTGTTCGCTCTGGCGTTCCTCAGCTTGAACATGTATTTCGAGCCGCGGTATTTTGTTGCCCCGCACGTGCTGGCGATTCTTTTCCTGCTCGCCTTGGCGCCCTTGGCTTGGAGGCAATTCCCGCGCGGGGGAGTATTGTGCCTGGCGGTCGCGGTTTTAGCGGGCGCCGCAGTGCTGGCCAACGTGGTGATGGCGGTCAAAATTGAAGCGCGCCTGGCGCCTGGCCTACCGGGCAGCATACGGCTTACCCCGGCCACCCGGGAGATGGTCGCCTGGGTTGACCAATCCAACGACGCAAGCCTCCTGTTTTCCAACGACCCGCCACAGGTGTTTTATTTGACCGGCCGTTCCACCCGCCAGTTGCCGGAAGTTTTTAACATTCACAAATTGAAATATAACCAGGATTTTGACGCCAAGCTGCGCGATCTAGGCGCGGAACTGCGCCAAAAAGATGGCCTGATTATTTACTTCAAAAACCGTCGCAAACATCCCGAGGATCCCGAGATGGATTTGTTGCAGCGCCGGCTCGGCTTGGAAATCTGGCGGGAAAATCAAGACTTGGCGGTGCTGCGCCCGGCTCCGGCCGCCGGCCGCCACTTGCTACCCGCCGCCCGGCGGGTCATCCCATGAACCGATCTCCCTCTCCCTCCCATCTTCCCAGGAATGTCGGCATTATCGGCGCCGGCCCGGCCGGACTCACCGCCGCTTATCAACTGGCCAAAGCTGGGATCGCGGTGGAAGTGTTTGAAGCGGACGGCAGCGTCGGCGGGCTGGCCCGTTCCATGGACCTATGGGGACAGCGCGTGGACTTGGGGCCGCATCGTTTTTTCAGTCAGGATAGCCGCGTCAACCGCCTGTGGCTGGAAGTGGCCCAAGGCCGCTACCGGATGGTGGATCGTCTGACGCGCATTTATTATCGCCGGCGTTTTTTCGATTACCCGCTCAAGCCCGCCAACGCCCTGATCAACATGGGATTTGGCAATGCCGCCGCCTGCCTGGCCAGTTATTTCAAGCAACAACTTTCATCCCCGCCCAAGTCCGACGAATCGCCGAGCTTCGAGGATTGGGTGGTGGAACGCTTTGGCCGCAAGCTCTTCGAGATGTTTTTCCAAAGCTACAGCGAGAAGCTTTGGGGCATCCCCTGTCAGGAATTGGACGCCGACTTTGCCGCGCAGCGCATCAAAAAGTTTACCCTGGGAGAGGCGATCAAGAAAGCCCTTGGTTTGGGGGGCAAACATCATAAGACCCTGGTGGACCGATTCGCCTATCCCTTGGGTGGCACGGGCATGATTTATGAGAACATGGCCCGCGAGACCGAAAGGCGCGGCGGCAAAATCCACCTGAAATGTCCGGTGGCCGGGGTGGTCATGGAGGCGCGCAAGGCCGTTGGCCTCAAGTTGACCGATGGTTCGGTCCGCCCTTTCGACCACGTCATCTCCAGCATGCCCTTGACGTTGTTGGTCCGCAGCCTGGGACAAGCCCCGCCGCCGGTGCTCGACGCCGTTGCGCGTCTGCGTTTCCGCAACACCATCCTGGTTTTCCTGGAGGTGGCCGACCAACAGCTCTTTCCCGACCAATGGCTTTACATTCACTCGCCGGAACTGCAGTTCGGACGGGTCACCAATTTCCGCAACTGGACGCCGGAACTGACGGGCCGGAGCGAGTGCACCATTCTTTGTCTGGAATACTGGTGCTACGAGCAGGACGCCATTTGGTCGGAGTCGCCGGACCAGCAAATCGAGCGGGCCAAGGCGGAAATCAGGGCCACCGGCCTGGTCCCGGAGCGGTCCGCCATCCGGCAGGGTTTCGTCCTTCGTTTGCCCCGGTGCTACCCGGTTTACGCCCGCGGCTACAAGACCCTGCTCAAGCCCGTGATCGAGTTTCTGCGGCAGGTGGAGGGACTGACGGCCATTGGCCGTTACGGCTCGTTCAAATACAACAATCAGGACCACAGCATCCTGATGGGCATCCTGGCGGCCGAGAACCTGCTGGGCCAGGGAAGCCACGACCTTTGGGCGGTCAACACGGATTACGAAAGCTACCAGGAGTCATCCCACATCGAGGCCACCGGCTTGGTAAGCGACACCTCAAACAGAGAGGCGTGAATTCATCGCCATTTTGCGGCGCTTGGGCGATGCTCAATCTGGCTGGACCAAGCCGGGCAGTTCGGCTAAACCTCCGGCATGTCAACCGATGCCAACAAAGATGGCGCCGCCGCCCGCCACGGTTTCCGGGAGTTTGATCGTCGCAGTTTCCTCAAATATGCCGGCGCCGCCGCTCTGGCGGGTGCCACTCTGAAAAAATGGCCGGCGGTAGCCGGCCCTTTCACCGGCGCGGATTTTGAGCGGCTCATCCCGGCGGATAAAAAACTTGATCCGGCCTGGGTGAAATCCCTCTTCGAGCGCGGCCAGCCAACCACTTACCGGGGCGCGGAGTTGGAGAAGATTGGGATGCCGGTGGGCGGCCTCTGCACCGGCCAGCTATATTTGGGCGGCGACGGGCGTCTGTGGCACTGGGATATCTTCAACCTGCCGCAGGAACCGCCTTTCGTCAGCACCGCCGGTCCAAACTACGCCAACCCGCCCAAGCCCGCCTCGCCAATCGATCAGGGGTTTGCCCTCAAGGTCACCGTCGGCGGCAAAGCCCATGTTCGCACCTTGGATAGCCAAGGCTTCAACCGGGAGCACATTGCCTTTCGCGGCCAATATCCCATCGGCTTTATTGAATACCGCGATCCATCCTTGCCGGTCATGGTTTCTTTGGAGGCCTTTTCGCCGTTTATCCCGTTGAACGTTCCTGACTCCTCGCTGCCCGCAACCCTCCTGCGTTACACCGTTAAAAACACCGGCGCGGAGCCGGTGGAAATCGAGTTGGCCGGCTGGCTCGAAAACGCGGTCTGCCTCGGCAGCGGACGCCCCGGCCGCGGCCAGCGCCGCAATCGCGTGTTGCGCGAGGCGGGCCTGACGATGACGCACAGCACCGCCGAGCCGCTGGCGGAACCAGAGCGCCCCGCGGCGCGGCCGCCGGTGGTATTTGAAACCTTCGAGCACGGCTATGGGCAATGGGAGGCCGCCGGCAAAGCATTGGGAACGGAACCGGCCTCCGGCGCCCTCGAAGGCCAGCAGCCGGTTTCCGGGTTCGCCGGCAAAAAACTGGTGAACACTTTCCTGGGCGGCGACGGCCCCACGGGAAAGCTCACCTCGCCCCCGTTCAAAATCGAGCGTCGCTACATCGCCTTTCTGATCGGCGGCGGCAAACATGCCGGGCGCGCCTGCATGAACTTGCTGGTGGACGGCAAAGTCGTCCGCACCGCCACTGGCAACAACGAGGAGCGCCTTGACTGGCGCGAATGGGACGTCTCCGAATTCGCGGGCCGCTTGGCCAAACTCGAAATCGTGGACAACGCCAGCGAACCGTGGGGCCACATCAATGTGGACCAAATCGTTTTCACCGACGACCCGATGTCCGCGCGCGGACCGTTGGAAGCGCAGGAAGATTTTGGTTCAATGGGCCTGGCGATACTGGGCGAAGCCGGTGGTGTGTTCGCCGTCGCCCGGCTGCCCAGCGAGCCGGCGGAGGTGCTTTTTGCCGCCGGCGCAGACGCCGTTGAGAGCGAGGCGGTCTCCCCTTTCGGCCGCAAGTTGACGGGCGCTGTGGGGCGCAAAATTCGCCTCGCGCCCGGCGCCGAGGGGGAGGCGGTTTTTGTTGTTGCCTGGTATTTTCCCGGCTTGCTGCGCAAGGCCATCGGCGCGCTCCAGGACATCGAAAAATTGCGGCGTCATTACGCCAAACGTTTTACCTCGGCGGCGGCGGTGGCCCGGTATGTGGCCGCGAACTTCGAGCGTTTGGCGGGCCAGACCCGGCTTTGGAACCGGACTTGGTTCGACTCCACGCTGCCCTTCTGGTTCCTGGAAAGGACATTCATCCCGGTCTGCATGCTGGCCACCAGCGCCTGTTTCCAGTTCGACAATGGCCGCTTTTACGCCTTTGAAGGCGTCTATTGCTGCCGGGGCACCTGCCAGCATGTCTGGAACTACGCCCATTCGGTGGCGCGGCTTTTCCCCGAGCTCGAACGCGATTTGCGCGAGCGCACCGACTTCGGCGCCGCCTGGCACGAGGACGGCGCGACCGATTACCGCGGCGAATGCGGCCGCAGCGTCGCGCACGACGGCCAGTGCGGGATCATCCTGCGCGCCTGGCGCGAGCATCAGATGTCGCCGGATGACCGTTTCCTGCGCGCCAAGTGGCCGCAAATTCGGCGGTCGGTCGAATACCTGATCAACTGCGACGCGGATGAAAACGGCCTGTTGGAAGGCCGGCAATACAACACCCTCGACGCCGCCTGGTTCGGGCCAATGGCTTGGATCAGCTCCTTTTACCTTGCCGCCCTGCGCGCGGCCGAGGCCATGGCCTTGGAAATGAGCGACCAGGAGTTCGCCGCGCGCTGCGCCAGGATTGCCGCGCGCGGCAGCGAGGAACTTGTCAAGCAGCTTTACAATGGCGAGTATTTCATCCACCGCCCCGACCCCAAGAACCCCAAGGCCACCAACACCAACGACGGTTGTCACATTGACCAGTTGATGGGCCAGGCTTGGGCGCTCCAGGTCGGTTTGCCGCGCATCACCCCCGTCCCTCAGACCCTCTCCGCCCTGCGCGCCATCTGGAAATACAATTTTACGCCCGATGTCGGGCCGTTCCGCGAAAAAACGCCGATCAAGGGCGGGCGTTGGTATGCGATGGCCGGCGAGGGCGGGGTGGTAATGACCACCTTCCCGCGTGGCGGCGCCGAATCGGCAACCGGCCAGGGCGGATTTGCCCATTACTTCAACGAGGTCTGGACCGGCCAGGAACACCAACTCGCCGCGCACATGATCTGGGAAGGATTGGTTGAGGAGGCGCTGGTCATCACCCGCATCCTGCACGACCGTCATCACGCCGCCCGCCGCAATCCCTTCAACGAGGTCGAATGCTCCGACCATTACGCCCGCGCGATGGCGAGCCACGGCAGCTTTCTGGCCGCCTGTGGTTACGAGCATCACGGCCCCAAGGGGCATCTGGGGTTCGCGCCCCGGATTTCCCCGGAGAATTTCCGGGCGCCTTTCACCGCTGCCGAAGGGTGGGGAACGTTTGCGCAGCGCCGCGATGGCGGGGTTCAGACCGAGATTCTCGCGATGGCCTGGGGCCGGTTGCGGCTGCGCACCCTGGCCTTTGCCAAGCCCGCAAACCAACCACTGCGCGCGGTAAAAATCACTTTCAGGGGCAAGGATGTCGGCGCCGTTTTGGGAGTCCGCAACCATCGCGTCCTGATCACCCTCGACCAGGAACTCATCCTTGAAGCTGGTGAACGATTGGAAATTACTTTGGGTTGAGCACTTGCGCGGGACAGGGTTTTTTCATCTGCTGGCCTCATATCGCTGAGGCCGTGAACTTTTTCGATTTTTGACTAGACTTTCATCTCCGCTTCGGGCAAACCCAGCGGC
>Ga0209381_1002392_pt1 | contig 23693 bp, 25 predicted proteins | sample DewCreD2012metaG_FD_184111 | JGI IMG/M metagenome (GOLD analysis project Ga0209381, IMG submission 184111) | Hot spring sediment bacterial and archeal communities from British Columbia, Canada, to study Microbial Dark Matter (Phase II) - Dewar... ...
ACATATCAAGTTGATAAATATCCAACACATATCAAGTTGATAAATATCCAACACATATCAAGTTGATAAATATCCAACACATATCAAGTTGATAGAATTTGGAGTCATATCAAGTTGATAAATATCCAACACATATCAACTTGATAAATATCCAAGACATATCAAGTTGATAGAATTTGGAGTCATATCAACATGAATAAATATCCAACACATATCAAGTTGATAGAATTTGGAGTTGTATCAACGTGAATAAATATCCAACACATGTCAACTCGATAAATATCCAAAACATATCAACTTGATAAATATCCAACACATATCAAGTTGATAGAATTTGGAGTTGTATCAACTTGATACATATCCAAGACATATCAAGTTGATAAATGAATCGTATCAACATGAATAAATATCCAACACATGTCAACTCGATAAATATCCAAGACATATCAAGTTGATAGAATTTGGAGTCATATTCACATGGATAAATATCCAACACATGTCAACTTGATAAATATCCAAGACATATCAAGTTGATAGAATTTGGAGTCATATCAACTTGATAAATATCCAAGACATATCAAGTTGATAGAATTTGGAGTCATATCAACTTGATAAATATCCAAGACATATCAAGTTGATAGAATTTGGAATCGTATCAACGTTGATAAATATCCAAGACATGTCAACGTTGATAAATATCCAAGACATATCAAGTTGATAGAATTTGGAGTCATATCAACTTGATAAATATCCAAGACATATCAAGTTGATAGATTGGAATCGTATCAATGTGAATAAATATCCAAGACATATCAAGTTGATAGAATTTGGAGTCATATCAATTCGATAAATATCCAAGACATATCAAGTTGATAGAAATTGGAGTCATATCAACTTGATAAATATCCAACACATATCAAGTTGATAGATTGGAATCGTATCAATGTGAATAAATATCCAACACATATCAAGTTGATAGAATTTGGAGTCATATCAACTTGATAAATATCCAAGACATATCAAGTTGATAGATTGGAGTCATATCAGTGTGATAAATATCCAAGACATATCAAGTTGATAGATTGGAGTCATATCAACTCGATAAATATCCAACACATATTCAGTTGATAGAAATTGGAGTCATATCAACATGAATAAATATCCAACACATATCAAGTTGATAGATTGGAATCGTATCAATGTGAATAAATATCCGACACATATCAAGTTGATAGATTGGAATCGTATCAATGTGAATAAATATCCAACACATATCAAGTTGATAGAATTTGGAGTCATATCAACTTGATAAATATCCAAGACATATTCAGTTGATAGATTGGAGTCATATCAACTTGATAAATATCCAACACATATCAAGTTGATAGAAATTGGAGTCATATCAACTTGATAAATATCCAACACATATCAAGTTGATAGAAATTGGAGTCATATCAACTTGATAAATATCCAAGACATATTCAGTTGATAGATTGGAGTCATATCAATGTGATAAATATCTAACACATGTCAACTTGATAAATATCCAACACATATTCAGTTGATAGAAATTGGAGTCATATCAGTGTGATAAAGATCTAACACATATCAACTTGATAAATATCCAACACATATTCAGTTGATAGAAATTGGAGTCATATCAGTGTGATAAATATCTAACACATATCAAGTTGATAGAATTTAGAGTTGTATCAACTTGATAAATATCCAAAACATATTCAGTTGATAGATTGGAATCGTATCAATGTGAATAAATATCCAACACATATCAAGTTGATAGATTGGAATCGTATCAATGTTGATAAATATCCAACACATATCAACTTGAATAAATATCCAAAACATATCAAGTTGATAGATTGGAATCGTATCAACTTGAATAAATATCCAAAACGTATCAAGTTGATAGATTGGAATCGTATCAACTTGAATAAATCTCCGAAACATATCAACATGAATAAATATCCAACACATATCAAATTGATAGAATTTGGAATCGTATCAACGTTGATAAATATCCAAGATATATCAACGTTGATAGAATTTGGAGTCATATCAGTGTGATAAATATCTAATACATATCAAGTTGATAGAATTTGGAAGCATATCAACATGAATAAATATCCAAGACATATCAAGTTGATAGAATTTGGAGTTGTATCAACTTGATAAATATCCAACATATATCAAGTTGATAGAAATTGGAAGCATATCAACATGAATAAATATCCAAGACATATCAAGTTGATAGATTAGAATCATATCAGTGTGATAAATATCCAAAACATATCAAGTTGATAGAAATTGGAAGCATATCAACATGAATAAATATCCAAGACATATCAAGTTGATAGAACTTTGAGTTGTATCAACTTGATAAATATCCAACACACACATCAACGTTGATAAATATCCAAAACATATCAAGTTGATAGAAATTGGAAGCATATCAACATGAATAAATATCCAAGACATATCAAGTTGATAGAATTTGGAGTTGTATTCACATGAATAAATATCCAAGACATATCGAGTTGATAGATGAATCGTATCAACATGAATAAATCTCCGAAACATGTCAACTCGATAAATATCCAAGACATATTCAGTTGATAGATTGGAGTCATATCAGTGTGATAAATATCCAAGACATATCAAGTTGATATAACTTGGAGTTATATCAACTTGATAAATATCCAAGACATATTCAGTTGATAGAATTTGGAGTCATATCAATGTGATAAATATCCAACACATATCAAGTTGATAGAATTTGGAGTCATATCAGTGTGATAAATATCCAAGACATATCAAGTTGATAGAATTTGGAGTCATATCAACTTGATAAATATCCAAAACATATCAAGTTGATAGAATTTGGAGTCATATCAATGTGATAAATATCTAACATATGTCAAATCGATAAATATCCAACACATATCAAGTTGATAGAAATTGGAGTCATATCAGTGTGATAAATATCCAAGACATATTCAGTTGATAGATTGGAGTCATATCAGTGTGATAAATATCCAAGACATATCAAGTTGATAGATGAATCGTATCAACATGAATAAATATCCAACATATGTCAAATCGATAAATATCCAACACATATCAAGTTGATAGAATTTGGAGTCATATCAACTTGATAAATATCCAACACATATCAAGTTGATAGATTGGAATCGTATCAACATGAATAGATATCCAAAACATATCAACTCGATAAATATCCAACACATATCAAGTTGATAGAATTTGGAGTCATATCAACTTGATAGAAATTGGAGTTATATCAACTTGATAAATATCCAAGACATATCATATCAACTTGATAAATATCCAACACATATCAATTTGATAGATCGGAATCGTATCAACGTTGATAAATATCCAACACATGTCAACTCGATAAATATCTAACACATATCAAGTTGATAGATATCCAAGACATATCAAGTTGATAGAAGTTGGAATCGTATCAACGTAAATAAATATCCAACACATATTCAGTTGATAGAAATTGGAGTCATATCAGTGTGATAAATATTCAACACATATCAAGTTGATAGATTGAAGTCATATCAGTGTGATAAATATCTAATACATATCAAGTTGATAGAATTTAGAGTTGTATCAACTTGATAAATATCCAAAACATATTCAGTTGATAGATTGGAATCGTATCAATGTGAATAGATATCCAAGACATATTCAGTTGATAGAAATTGGAGTCATATCAGTGTGATAAATATCTAACACATATCAACTTGAATAAATATCCAAAACATATCAACTCGATAAATATCCAAGACATATCAAGTTGATAGAAATTGGAATCGTATCAATGTGAATAGATATCCAAGATATATTCAGTTGATAGAATTTGGAATCTTATCAACATGAATAAATATCCAAGACATATCAAGTTGATAGATATCCAACACATATTAACTAGATAAATATCCAAGACATATCAAGTTGATAGAACTTTGAGTTGTATCAACATGAATAAATATCCAAGACATATTCAGTTGATAGATATCCAACACATATCAACTCGATAAATATCCAAGACATATCAAGTTGATAGAACTTTGAGTTGTATCAACTTGATAAATATCCAAGACATATTCAGTTGATAGAAATTGGAGTCATATCAGTGTGATAAATATCTAACACATATTCAGTTGATAGATCGGAATCGTATCAACTTGAATAAATATCCAAGACATATTCAGTTGATAGAAATTGGAGGAATATCAACATGAATAAATCTCCGAAACATATCAACTCGATAAATATCCAAGACATATCGAGTTGATAGAAATTGGAGTCATATCAGTGTGATAAATATCTAACACATATTCAGTTGATAGATGAATCGTATCAACATGAATAAATATCCAACACATAGAAAATCGCCAAAGATAAATTTTAAATCGATGTACATATGTTTATCAAAAATAAACATATGTTGAAATCGAATTCAGAAACAAAGATCGAAATAATTTCATGAAAATTTAATCTACCATATTTACAAAAACAATGGCTCACTTCAAGCACCGCAAGAAATGCCACAAACTGTCCTCGTCTATCTCCTCCGATGATCTCTGTGACCAGCCCATTATCATCTGTAAAGATGAATCAAGGAAAGTAAAACGGGGTCCGACTGGACCAACTGGTGCCACGGGTGAACGAGGAGCGACAGGTGAAAGAGGTCCTACTGGTGAGAGAGGTCCTACTGGTGAGAGAGGTCCTGCTGGTTCTCTCGATATCACTTGCTTCTGTCTTGGTATCCCTGGAAATGGAGATCAGTTAAGATACGATCCCTGTGCCGATATCAAAGATCTCAAAATTATCTCCTCTGTCTGTCAAAACTCCGGTATCGAATTCGAAGAAGATACCGGTGTAATCGAGGTCCCGAAAGCAGGTATCTACATGATCGATGTCTTTGCCAATGTTATTGGTAAGGCCTCCATTGTCGCTGAGATTGAAGGTGGTAGGAATAAATGCAACAATCATCTTTGTGATATCATAGCCCTTGGTGATAATACAGTTAAAGACGAAAATGACAACGATGTTCCTCTTGCGAACATCCTTAGCGGAAAACTCATCGTCAGCATTGGCTCTCCTGGGGGTAGAATTAAGCTCCGTTCTGGTCCCCTGGGTCTTACTCTTGGTATTGGAGATCCTATTAGTCTGGGTGGCGCATGTCCACCTCTCTTAGTTCCAGTTCTCACACTCTGTGTTTCTCGTATCTGTCCTCCTCTCTGTGAACCGACAATGCCGGAGCCCTAAATTCGATCTCCGAAGGAGTTAATTTTTGTATCGCTCAAGATATGTTTGAAGATGAACATATCTTGAGATTCTTTGTTTTCGTCGGTTTTTCGATTAAGTTTTAATTTCTCAATTGGGTACTTCGATACTCAAATCTTTTTTATTCCTCAATCGGAATATTTTTCTTAAGGTATAAGATAAATATGACACGTATTCAAAAACCAAAGCAGAAAATCAAACGTAAAGATATTAAAATTCCCTACGATGTATCTCTTTCTTCCTCGGAAAGAGATACTTCTCAATCTAAGCTTCCGAAAGACCTCTGTCCCAAAAAGTGTGTCGCCGTTCGTGTCAAATGTAATGATCATAAGGACGGGAAGTGTTGTCGATGTGGCAAGTTCCACAAAGGCAAGACAAAGAAATGTAACAATTGTGGTAAACTTATTCTCTTCTGTGCTCGCTGTAAGGGTCTTCCAGGACCCACCGGTCCCACCGGTCCCTGTTGTACGGGACCCACGGGACCCACCGGTCCTCAAGGTCCCGTCGGACCTGTAGGTCCTGCAGGAATTGGTGTCTGTATCTTTGGAAGTGGTTTTGACGGGGATGTTGATGAGTGTGCGGGTCAGCCACTTCCCTTTCCTCAACGAACAATGGATCGTGACTACTTTTTTAACAATTTAACTCTCTGTGGTAACATTAACACTAACGGTTTCCGTCTCTTTGTTCGGGGAACGTTCACTTGGAACGGAGGAATCATTTTCAATAACGGTCAAAATGGAACCCAATTCACGCACGGAGCCGGAGCCAACTATGGTACTCTTGGAGGTGGGACGGCTGGAGGTATTATTAATGGTGATGGTACATCTTACCCTGCTCAAACGAGTCAGTATCCCAATGCGGGGGGAATTGGAGGTACAGGTTCCATTCGAGGTGGTGACCCGAAACAATTCTCCGTTTCAGGGGGTGGTCGTATCTCCTGTATCAATATCGATCAATGTGTAGGTGACTCTCAGAATCGCCCGGAGTTCCGAGGAGCCTTCCTGCTCAACCAGTTTCCTCAAAATTCAACTGGACGAACTCTTGACGGAGAACAGATCTGGGGCGGAACGGGAGGTGGAGGTGGACTTAGTGCAGGGGGAGGTGGAGGTGGTGGAATTGTCGGTCTATATGTCTGTGCTCTGAGGGGGACGGGTGGTCTTCTTCAAGCTCGTGGAGGTGACGCCTTTAACAATCCCTCGACTCGTGCCCCGGCTGGAGGTGGAGGTGGAGGAGTCATTATCTTAAGCTATGTGACTGTCAATCCGGAAACTGTTATAAATTTTGATGTTACAGGAGGTCTCGGGGCCAACGGGGGAGAGAATGGAAGACCAGGTCAGGTCTTCGTGGTGGAGATCTCCGCACCTTAAACTTTCCATCGACGAAAGGAAGGAAAAAGCCGTTAAAGAGACTCCGCTTAGAAGAAAATGTCAAGTTCTTCTAAGCGAATAACGTTAACTAAACCTGACGGAGTTGAAATAACTGTTAAGATCGTCAAACCTGCTAAACCTTCCGGGACCATTCTTTTTGTCCATGGTCTGTGTTCGGATCTATCCTGTTGGAAATATCAACAGAAACATTGTGGTAAAACCTATCGTACGATTTCCTTCGATCTTAGGAGGAGAGAACCGTTTACCTTTCAAGTCTTTGTTGACGACATTCTCTTTCTTCTGAAGGAACTTAATGTGTCGTCGTTTATTTGGGTCGGAGCCGATCTCGGGGGTCTTATCGGAATTACCTATGTTGCCTCCTCGTCGACTTTTTATCCAAATGTGGAAAAACTTGTTCTGGTGAATTCGAATCCTTACCTTATCAGTGACAAGGAGGATTGGCCTTACTCCGTCTTCACCTTGAAACAATTTAATAATATTCGAAATGTTTTGCAGTCGAATCTTGAATATTTTGCAACACAATGGACGGACTTTATTCATACAACACCAGTTTCTTCCTCTCTCCGAAGTTACACCTATGACACTTTCCTCAAAGTTGGAAGTGAGGTCTTTGAAAAGACATTAAACTCCTGTGGAAAGGAAAATCTCATTCCTCTTCTTCCGAAAGTTTCTGTCAAGACACTTATTATTTTTGGAAGTAAGTCTCTTCTAGCTCCCAAAGGATCTCAAGGCTTTCTCTTAGAGGATCTCCCGGATGCACACATTTATGAGGTCTATGAGGCAAGTTCTCTTCCCTACTTAACTCATAGTGATGAGTTTAACACTGTTCTTTCCTTCTTTCTTCAACGTTAGGTTCAAAGAATATCCGATATTATCTTTGCAAGAGGAAATTTTTCTCCCTTTCGTTAAAAGAGTAAGAAAAAGATAGATGATAAGTATACTTGAGTTTCGAAAAATTATCGAAGTTATCTCTTTTTCAGATGTTACTGTTGTCATCTCTCCTGTTCCTCTTTATGATCTCCCGATTGAAATCGCTCTGTCCTCTCGATCCCTCGAGACCTATCCGCGTATCATCATGACACTCAGTTCCTTCTCGGATATTCTTTCTCAAATGATGCAGGAACTTAATCCGAATATTGTAATTGGCACCTCTCCTTCTGACTTGACCTCCCAAATTGTCTATACCTCTCCCGATCACTTGTGGTCTCACTTCCTCTCCTCATTTAAAGACGGAGCTCTTTCGAACATTACCTGGGCTGACGTCCTCATCATTGATGAACAGTTTTCTTATCTTCTTGATCTCTGGTCCTATTTGCGTTCATCTCTTTCCTCTCTTCCTCGGCTTGTTATTATGGCTCAAGACTCTTCCGTTCCTCGTCTTTCCACTCAGTTTCCACAGGCCTCTTTTTATCAGCTCTCTCCCGGTCCTTATCCTGTCGAAGTAAGAACTTCCCCCTTCAAGTATCCCAAGGACTCTCATTCTCGCTATTCGGATATGGTACGTCTCATCTATCATCTCTGTACGGAAGAGGAATTCTCTTTTTCAAAGGGAGATATTCTCGCCATCGTTCCCGGACTCACAGAAGTTTTCACTCTCTTCGATCTCTTACAACGTCTTCGTCTGCCGACAATTCGAATTGTCGCCCTCTCTCCCGATCTCGATAATATTAAACTCTTTTCGTCGGAGAGTTCGTCTCGGCGTGTCATCGTCAGTCCCATTCTCATTCCTCATCGACGTATCTCAATCATCGTTGATGCCGGTCTGGAATTTGTTACAGGATCATCATGGTCCGGGGGTCGTCGAAACAAGCTCTCTCCTCTACGTTCTCATCGTCTGGGACACTTAGGCTATCTCTCCGAGGGTCTCTACTATCTCTTTCAATCAAAGCCAGAAGATCCCATACAACCGTCCTATTTCGATGTCTGGAAACTTCTTCAGCTCCTCAATGTTGGAAAAGATCCCTCTCTCATCTTTCCCTCGCCAGAGGTTTCGTACTGGCTAACTCTTATTCGACGTCTGGGAACTCCGAAAATCGCCGTCCCTCTCAGTATTAGAAATGCCATTGTCTTATCCCGATGGATAGATCGTGGCTATCCCATCTTTCCAGCTATTGCTATTCTCTCAATGATTGATTGTTTTGGTCCTCCATATTGGACTCTTCCTCAACGACAGCCAGATCAAGATCCGACAGACTACCGAATTGAGGTTTTCACATCTACCTCTCGACTTAATTTCCTCAAGGGCTATGATGATGTTGATACTTTGACAAATTTGTGGAATGCCTTTATGGAAGCGATAGGAGGTCCTGACGGACGATCTGAAGATATTGTTGCGTGGGCCACCAGATACGGCCTCTCACCTTCTAAATTGAGAGAGGTTCTTTTTCTCGTGAAACAGTGTGTTGATCTCTGTCGAAAAGAGGGACTGGAATGTGACGTGGGACCTTTTGAGACGAAGACGGCAACCAACCTTCTTCGACCCCTTTTGGCCGAAGTTTATGGAAATCTTCTGTTGAGACTCTCTATCTCAACAAATAGTCTCTCCTATCTCCCCGTTAAAGAAGATGAGTTGTCTCCGAATCAAGAATACACTCTTGACACTTTCTCCGTGAATGAGCTCAAGTCTCATCCTCCTCCCTTTCTTCTTCCACTTCTCGTCGGACAGTTTGAAACATCTGTCGACTCGATCCGAGTTATCTTACTTGCATGTGCTCTGGATAAAAACAGTCTTGAGATCATTCTGTCGAAAACTTAATCTGATACAACTGATGAAGACTCTTCAAGATCCAAAGGTTACCATTTTGGTATAAGTAGTCATTATATTCCCGAATAAGAACACACGTTTTAGAAGTTCGAGCTCCCCCCTGTCCATGATCTTGAAGATACAATTGTATACTGTTCGTCTCATCATCTTGAAATGAAAGCAGACCTTCTCGTTTTCCGGATTCCACAATTAAATTATCCGTCTCATGAAGTTGAGTAATAATAATAAAACGAGACGGAATTAAAACAATCCCGTCTTGACATGTAACCGTGTCAGGATTAACTGTTATCCCCAAAATGAGAGGAAGATAGTGTTTCCGAAAGAGGACATAAGGTCTCCCCTGAAAGAGATCAACTTTCCCTTGATTCAACATCTGTTCCGACGAAAAAAGATGCCGAATTAATAGGTAATGACGAGACGAGCGGGGACACGGCCCATATAAAAAGATATGGTTCCGGAGATCAAGAGATGGAGGATAAAGCTCAATCCAAGCTCGATGAAGAAGAATATGGTGATTGGAATCCCGGGCAAAGTCAACAACAACACGCCAATTCATCCGAGAAATCATCCAGGATAAGAAAGAGTGGAACACATTATAATACTCACGAGAACACTGTTGAAGTCGTAACAGGTCTCCAATCGAAATCTTACGAATAATCATGTCCAAAATCTCATTCGGTAGATCAAGAAGATTCATAAAGCATTTCTTTCTTGTTTATTCTTTGTTAATAAGGAAAGAATTAAATAGAATGAAAAATTCATTCTATTTAATAGAAAGATGAACATTGAGAGTATCGTTAATTTTATTTTCTCTCCTCCTCCGAATACGATCCCATCCATCTTTATCGGATCCTCAACTGGAATCCAACCATGTCAAGAGGTCTTCTCCATCGCCGGAACACCTCTCAATCAGCCTTTTCCACCCTCTGTCAAACGTCAAATTTTTAATTCTCAACGTCTTCCCCCTGGCAGTATCTCTCCTCTCCCCAGTCCAACTCCTCAAAGTGTCGTCATTACCTTTAGTAATGGCGTACCAGTTGACGCTCAAACTCTAAGTTTGAGTGAACTTCTTTCCCGTTTCGATAATCTGACCTCCCTCGATGATTATGTCTATTTGATTATGTATGACTCCTCGGGCACCTTTTCCAGTACAATCATTCTCCAACGAACCTCAGCTGGCTATGTGAGAATCTTCTGTGATCAACCCTCGTCCGAACCAGCTCCCGAACCGACTCCCGAACCGACTCCCAAACCAGCTCCTGAACCGACTCCCGAACCGACTCCCGAACCGACTCCCGAACCGACTCCCGAACCAGCTCCTGAACCGACTCCTCAACCGAAGCCTTTACCTTTTCCCTTTCCCTTCCTAATTATTATCTGGGACTGGATAGTTTCGACACTTATTGCGATTGGAATTCTTTTAACTCTTGGGATTATTTGGCTATTAATTATTCTTTTTCGATCATAAAGTTTTTTTTCTTTTTCTCGATTTCGAAAAGAAAAAGAAGATACAAACTCAAAATTAAATTCCTACACTCTCTGAAAAATATGAGAGCCTCTGAAGCCTGGCTAATTTATATTCTCTCGGTCCTTGTTATCTATGTCCTTCTGACAATTTGCGGTCTTTCACACTTTGATAACACAGTGCGTCTTTTTATCTCTTTCCTCATTGCTGCGATTATCATTTTCATTCTGGCTCCCTCGACGACGGAAGAGGATCGGGCTTGGATCGGTCTTCTCTATATTGTTGCCTTTGTCCTGCCATTCGTTTTCGCGATTTGGCTTATTTTTGTTAAACGCAATTTCTTTGGTCTTACTGGAAATGAGAATGTGCCTCTTGACACTGCTGTCAATGAAGGTAATACCATTGTTGAACGAACCATCGAGTGTGACCGAGAAACTGGTGAATGTGAACTTGTCGATGAGCGCCAATACCAAGTTCCATCTCGACGACCTTCCCCCTCACGATCTCGTTATTCTGGTGTAACTACCCGGCGTTTCTATTAGATGTTTTCTTCGCGAGAAAAAAAGAAAGAAGAAATTTGATTCAAGTTAAATTGCTCTCTCTAAATGAGAGCATAATCTCTCCTAATAATGGAATTGACACTCTGGCCTGTCGCGTGTAAAACATGTAGAAAGATTATCGGTCATTTACAAAAGCAATATGAAAATCTGCTTTCGGAGATTATTGATATGAGACTCAGACATGGCTTCTCACGAGAAGAAGCCATTCACGGTATTGTTCGAAATGGAAACATCATTCTCCCACCTGTTATTGGTGATGTTCTCGATATCATGAACTTGAGGCCCTGTTGTCGAGCTATGATAATAAGTCTCCCTCAGTTGGCCCCCGGTTCCATCGTGACCTCGTCTAATGTGGAGGAAACGTCTGCCGATGTCAAGAGTCTCTATTCTCGGCCTCCGCGAACTCATACAATGAAATCCACTCTTCTGGCAATGCAAAGTGCAACTTCACCTTCTCTTTCAGCTCCTCGTCTCCCTCCTCTCACAGCCGGACAACTTGTCGCTCCTTCTCCTTCAGAAGTTGTTCCTTCGGCTCCCCAAGACCTTCCAGAACCTGAAGTTCGTCCTTCCAAAAAAGAAGAAGAAAAAGTCTACACTCAACCTCGTATTCGTTGCTGGTATGAGGCAGTTTAAACTCTGTTTCCAAATGAACATATTGACATCTGGCATCAATGTCAGATGTCAATGAAGTTGAATTGAAAGACTTCCTCCTTTTCTCTTGGAAATCCTGAATGATCTTCAAATAAGAGTATCGAGTGAGAGTTCTTTTTACGATCTTTCTTTCAGATCGTAAAAGAAAAAAAAAAGCGTTTAAATACACCGTCATCTTATTAAAACATTCCTATGTCATCCAGTCAGTCAACGCATCCGGTGTACTGTCTTTCAAGTGTGATTCGATGTGGACCCAATCATGAAGGTTACGCCTATCTTGTCTATGGAATCTGTTCTATTACTCAACGAGAGGGATGGTGTCTTCAATGTGACACCTCAGAGAATCAAGACTGTCCTCTCCGTCTCTCTCTTGAATATCTGGTTGAGGAGGCGAGAAAGCGTCAGCTTCTCAATTAAATTTAAACCTATCAGGACCGTTTCAAGTTAATGTTCAAGTACGACTGTAATAAAGATTCTCAAGGTTGATAGAATCAACCTTGATGTGGATTCCGATATCAAACGAATTCGTTTCGAAAGGTTGAGATTTAAATTAAAGAAATCGGAGAAAGAAGGCTAATTAATGTTCTTCAGCTAGCGAGAGAGCGATAAAATTTCATTGAAGGTAGAGAAAAATAATATTACTTTTTTTTTGCCTATATTAAAAAACATGCGACGGTATCGCGTTACACTTAAAACAGATCCTCTGAATCCTGTCATTCTTCCAGATACGTACGCCTTCAACGATGAAGAACTGCAGGGTATCTGCATAATGACACTTGCGCTCTATGGAGACAATGCTCCGAAAGTTCTTGAAATCGAGGATAAAGCTGCACGTTCTGTCAACTGCTCTCGTCTTGTGGATTTAAATAAGACGATTTTGGCTGAGGGTGAGGAGATCTTTGAATTTGGGGATGAGGGTGATGATATCGAGACTCTTCTGAAGGAGTTAAACATATACCCGACAAAGAGGAGACTGGCTATTGTTAGGGGATTCTTTGGCAGCTATCTTGTGCAGTTTGACACGGAGGAATTTCTTCGAGGTATGGAGACGGCATGTTCCTGGTTCACAAACTATTGTGGAGGGATCGATGAATTTGTTCTAATTTTCTGATTGGGATGGAGATTAGGAAAAGGGATCATCATAGCCAATAAGAATTCGACCAACAAGAAATCCAAACAAACTTGAAAAGATTACACCGATTCTCGTTGAAAAGTTCCAGAAGGGACTTTTAAACTGGCACATATATCCACAGATGACTTCATACACAAGAATAAAAACAATGTAAAAGAGAGGCCCAAATGTCCAGGGAGAAAAGAGAACTCCCAGACAGAATGAGACAATAAGTTGAGCCAACTCGGTGTAGTGTTTGTTATGAAAATCATTCAGCCAAATGAGATAGGAATACAGAGAAGTCTTTTTTCTTGTTGGAGCGGAAGAAAAATTTGGATTCGTATTCCCAGGGACCATGGAAATGAATTTTATTTTAAAAGGCCAATTAGAAAAAAGAATGTCCTCGAATGCTATACCGGAACCTTTGCGGGATCTTTTGGGAAAGCTCGTCTTTCTGTCGATGATTGAAAAGAATAAGAAACCGTGTATGCATGATATGACGTTTGTTCGTGATAGTTCATGGTTGGGTGCACTGAAACGGAGTCTTCGGGGAGAGGGTCGAAAGAGTATGATTTTACATATTCATCAAATCATTGATTTGGCGATTGCTTCCATAGATGAATATCGGGACACTGAGTTTCTTCCACTCATTCTTAACCGATTGGCCGAGGCTAAAGTTGGTATTACCAATCTCATTACAACGTATCGGAGATATCCTGACACCATTGCCAAAATTTCAGTGTGTCTTGATAACATTAACATCCAACTGGAGAAAAATAAACACCTTCTTAAGGGACACACTCCGATGACTTTCAAGAGCCAAACTTCCGTTCCAGCGTCTTAGAACTTGGCTTCACCCAAATTCGAAGGCGTTCTTTAAGAACAAACGGTCCATTGCAAATGGTACAGTGTTGACATTGGGAACAGGGAACATAAGATGTAACGATTTGTGCGAAAAGTCTCTTCTGGCGTAATTGTTCGATAATTGTATTTCGGTCGACAAATGATGGTATCTTAACCTCGAAAAATTGGGAGCCTTTCTTTTGTTCAATGAGGACTCTTAACAGCAAGTATTTAAGATACTCTCGCTGACCTGAAAAAGAGATTTGTCTTTTCTCTTTTCCTCGATAGAGTTGACTTCGTGTTGATTTTTCTTCCATTCTTCCTTTTCTTTAATGTAATTAATATGCCTCGAGTGTCGTCATATTAATTACATTTGGAACTTTCAAGGTTTGGGGAATTGAATTGCATCTCTTTAAGCTTTGATCGACATTGTTTCGATAGCCGATATCCGATAAGGAGGAAGGAGGAAACGAAAAGATACAAATTGATAGAATGCGATATAAGTTATTCTGACGATAAAGAGTTTCTTGGGTATGGATACTGTCGAGAAGAAGAAGGAAGAGAAGTTTCGAGGAGTTAGGATTGTGCCGGAGATTGATCAAGAGTGGACGGTGGAGAGGATTGTGAAGGAACGAGTGCCGAAGGGGTGGGAGGAAGTTTTTAAAGAGGCGATGCCAGAACTTCAAGACATAAGTGATATTTTGAATGAACAGGAGAGAGAGTATGGGACTTACTATCCGCTAAAGAGGGACTTGTTTCGGGCGTTTGAACTGACTCCAGCCCAAAAAGTCAAGGTTGTGATGTTGGGACAGGACCCATATCCACAGACACTTCTGTCAGGGCTTCCGAGGGCGACTGGGCTCTCATTTAGTGTGAGACGGGATGACGAGATTCCGTCCTCGTTGAAAAACATATATAAGGAGTTGGAGGGGAGTATTGAGGGGTTTAAGGCTCCATGTCATGGTGATTTGACGGAGTGGGCGTATCAAGGAGTCTTTCTTCTCAATATGTGTTTAACAGTGATTCCAGGGAAGCCTGGAAGTCATAAGGAGTTATGGCTTGGATTTATTGTAAAAGTGTTGGCGTATTTAGCGGAGATACGTCCGAGATGTATATATGTTTTATTAGGATTGGAGGCGCAGAAAGTGCAGAAGTATCTGGGGGAGAGGTCGATTGTGTTTACGTCGTCACATCCGAGTGGACGGTCGGCTGACAAGGGGTTTCTGGGATCAAAGATATTTCGAAAGGTAAATCAACAGTTAATTAAACAGGGTGAGACTCCGATAAAGTGGCAACTTTCCGACTAAGTTGAGATGAAGAAGTATTATACTATACGTCTGAATAGTATAATACGGTAATATTTGGAGAAAATTTCTTTAGACATTCAGACGGAGATGACGAATGTGAGAGACAGCGGCGACGGAGGAGCCGAACCAGATGACAAGAGCGAGGAGGAACAGAGCGATAGCGTTGTAATAGAAATTTGTTCGTGTTTGGCCGAAGAGGGGTTGGTTATTTGGATTGGCACTTGCGAACCAGGCCGCGAGAAGAGAGAGGGAACCAAGAATGGCAACGATGATTGCTAAGATATTCCAACCGTTAGAGGTCATGTTTTCAAGAAGAAGATTTTTTTTTCATGAGAAATTTCGTTCTTTTATCTTTCGTTAAGATGACGATCTTGAAAAACTCTCTTAAAATTCGGAAAAGATTTTACATGGTATATCTTGCATTGCTCGTTTTTCTCTGTTGAAGAATGAGAGAAGGGTGACAAGGGAAGTCTCAGACGATTGAAAATAGGAGAATACCTCCAAAAATAAATACCAAGATAACTAAGATTATAAAGAAGATAAGAGGTAAAAGGAATATATACCAAGCGATGCCGGGATGACATGATCGACAGATTAGATATAAGGCAAGAATAACCAGAGCCGACCAAACGATTGTTACGAGAATTGGAAAGAGTTTAGCTGCCCATGGAACTGGACTCATCATTGTTAACACTAAGACAATGGCAGCTAAGACGACGTATATTATCACAGGTATACACCATCCTGAACATTTTACAAGGACGAGTTTTGTTGATACAGCTCGGGAATCGGTTTCCATTCTTTAGAGACGGAAGAAGAATTTCTTTTTCTTTTAAATCGTTCGTATGATATGTCTAACTTCTATCTTAATAGAAGATAGACATATCATGTTAGACTTCGAACTCATCTTTAAACTCTCCTGGAAAGAGAATACCATACTCTCGTTGAACGTCGAGCACTTCTTGAAGAACGGTTGCTTTTCGTGCCAACGCATTCAGAATTGAGGTTTCTCGAACACTTACCTGTCCATAGACGAAGCGAATCGTGGCCTTACTTTTCGTTCCATGGCGATGAGTGCGATAGATGGCTTGATGGAGATCAAGAATACTGTAAGTCGGACTAATATACGTATAACGAGGACGATTTCCTATCTTGTCGTCGAGACTGATTCCCACACCTCCAACTTTAATATTTGCAATGAGAAGACGTAAGTCATTTGTGTCTTGGTTAAACATTTCAATAATATTAATCCGTTCCTTTTCTGGAGTAGCCCCATACATGATTGCAGGATGAAACTCCTTCAGACCGTCGGAAAGTGTCTTAATCGATTCAACATAGTTAACATAAATGATTTGTTTTGCATTGGGTTCGGCGGCGAAGCGTTCTCGAACGAGACGTAAAAAGATTTCAATTTTGGTGAACTCAATGTTCATGTGAGAGTAGGTGATGGCACGCCAGTTAACTCCCCGTTGATCCACAATCTTGGTAATGGGATTGTACCGGGCCGCTCGCTGAAGATCTCGGATCGCTTGTTCAAGTTTGGAGGCACCTTCTTCACTGATCTTGTAGTAACCATTTTTAATGTCTTTCTCACTGTCAATTCGAGGAGGAGGCATGGATGAGACAATTTTAGGTTTGATAACACTCAAATAGAGACGATAACAGAGTCCGATAACATTTTTATGATCCAGAGGATAACTCCGGAGAATCTTCTGAGTGGCGAGACTGTCGAATTGTCGACAATTATCGATGAGTTCCTGAGCACCAAGAAGTTTAAGTTCAAGAAGGTCACGTCGATAGGTGTAGAGAGTCTCACTTGAAATCAATCCGAGAACTCGGGCAAGATTGACGGCACACTCCTCTTTATCAAAGGGTGTTCCTGAAAGAAGACCAATTCTCGTCAATCCTCCCATTGAAAGACAGGCTGACGTTAAGGCTTGACACGCCTTATACTGATCATTATCATTCTTAATATATTGAATCTCATCGAAAATGAGAAGAAGACCTTCCGAGATGAGAGAAAGAAACTTTTCCGTGGGAGAGAAAGTTAAGGTATCAGAATCATTCCGAGTTAGAAGACCATGTTTGGGTTGTTTTCCAGAGATACTTCGAAGCTTCTGATAGGGAACAATAAACTTGACATCTAAGTTATATTTGGTCTCCAATTGAGACCAGACTGAGACCGTAATTCGAGGACAGATAATACCGAGAGAAAAACCATACTTCAATGCGAGAGCTGTGACAATATATGACTTTCCAGAACCTTGAAGAGATGTGTCGATGTAATAGGGATACTTGAGAAGAATTTGTTCGACACGTTGAAAGTGTTCGATTTGATTTTCTTCAAGTCTTAAACCATTCGGAAACTCCATCTCTCGAGAGAGAAGTTTAATACTCGATATAACTTACCGAAGTTAAGTATTAAACTTCTTAAATCAAAATTATCCAAAGAAAGATGGTCTCAGGGAAACATTTCCATTTCTCGATTTCTTCCCAGAAAGAAAAAGAAAAAAGAAAAAGAATTTATCCGTGAAATGTTATTCCCGGAAATATAAAATGGGACAATCTATATCAGCGTTTGATTGGCAGAATCTTGCTGATTTCGTCTCTCTGACTCCAGATCAGGCGGAATGTATTGTGTTATTTACTCGCAATCCGATCGAGGATACTTGTAAACTTCTGAATCGGAATCTCATTGAAATCGTGAATCAATTCGCTCATGGAGATAATGAGACAGCCTTTGCTCTTGGAAAAGGCCCCTGTCCACAGTGTGACCGACCAACCTTCTACCGCTTTGCCAAAAGTTACTGGAAGTCGAAACCCTACACTAATACCGATAAGAAGTTTATCATACATCTCATGGCCTGTATTAAGAAGTATAATCTCTCCTATGTCTATTTACTCATTGCGGATGGAGACTTGAATATTAAACAAATTCTCCGTGCATTTAAGATTGAAGATGATAACTTTATTCCGTTGAAGAAGTGTGAAACTTCAACTTCAACTGTTTCTGTCCTCGAGGATCGTCAAGTCCAGCTTCAACAGGAACCTTCTTCAGATTGGAACTTCTTCCTCTTTCTTATCTTAATCGCCATTATTGTCATCGTTCTCTGGCTTATCTTAAGAAATACCTAACATCAAACTTCTTTATCTAACATCGAATTCTTTTTCAAGAATTCGATGTTTGAACTTAGACGGAAAACGAATGAGCCTCAATCGCTCGACGATTGGTCGTCTTGACCTGACTCTGACGGAGAAATTTCAAGGTCTTCTTCGGATGAAGTGTACGTGTGATTTCTCGAGACAGTTTGATAACTTCACGTTCCAAATCATTATTCCATCCAATCTTGTTTAAGTAGGCCTTCAGAATGACAGCTTCAGCCACCGAATCATAGTCATTTAACAGTTCTGGCGGATCCACCGGTTTTCTTTTCTTGGCCGGATGAGAAGTTAGCGGATTGAAATAGAAACACTGCTCTCTTGACACCGTGTTATGATAAAACATCTGTGACTCATATTTAACAATGTCCCAGTCAATCTCATCTGTTGACTTTGGAATCAGACGTGTCTCCGTCGTCGTCTGAGGACCCCACGGTTGAAGAAGAAGATCTCCCGCCAAATAGGACACTGTACGCGGGGCCGTCGGATAGGAATAGGGCAACCGAAACTTGAGCAGTGCCTTCACTGGCTTCATTATCAGATACCAGTTCTTCTGTGTAGTCATATCTGTGTCGATCATCTTTTCATTTTCCTCTGTTGTCAGCTGTGTATAGTCGGACGACCGAATGTCACTGATTAAAAGAACTTCATCATTGAAGTGAGACCAACGACGAGCATCATCATCTGTAAAGTGTCTCGGATAGAGAATAAGACGATTCGACTCCGAAAAATTAAACGGAAGAGGATCGTATAGATGAAAAGTTATCGTTGGAAAAAGTTGACTTAAAAACGGAATATGTGTGCCTGGTGAGGCTCCGACATAAACAACTGTCGGATTTGGAAGTCTCTTCTCATCCCAATATAAGGTGAGAAAGGCAATTTCACCGAGAAGAAGTTTCCGTTGACCCCAGTGGACAGCCTTTTTCTCCTCATCAGTTCGACGGCGGTAGGGTATCTGGGGAGCATCTGGAGACAGATGAAGAGTATTCAATGTAAACTCCATGTTACGAACACATGGAAAACTAACTCGTTTCGATCAAAATTAAGATATTTTATTTTCCTTTTCGAAAAACGTCGATATGTCACTCTCCTCCCGACACCAAGAGGACCTCCTTCTCGAGGAAATGAAATCTCGTCCGATTATTTTAATGGGAGAGGCCTCTCATGGCTCAAAAGAATTTCATGAAGACAGAATTTTCCTGACTCAACGACTTCTTCGAGAACAAGAAGATAGTGCCCCCTTTATTGCCCTTGAGTGGGACTGGTCCGACTGTGCTCGCCTTAACCGATATGTCCACGGTCGAGATCCTCATCTCACCGCCAAAGACGTTTTACTGACATTTTCTCGTTGGCCTCAATGGATGTGGGCGAATGAAGAAGTCGCAACTTTTATCGAGTGGCTTCGTCGGGAAAACACTTTGCGGAAACAAAAAGTCTCTATCTATGGTGTGGATCTTTTTGGTCTCCAACGTCTCATTTCAGAAACACCTTCCATTTCAGCCTTTTTCGAAGAATGTCGTTTGAATCCTTCCAATAACGAACAACACTTGACTCCTCCTTGTCTCGAGGAACTTCTTCATATGCCGTTTTCCTCCTCTCTCTCTCAAAGTAAGGAACTTTATAACATCTCCCAACTCCAAAAGTATGTCCAAATCGACGACAATAATGCATGGAACTTTCGAGAACAACACATGTTTAACGTCTTTTCTCATCTTCTGAAAAAGCATGGACGTGGCATCTTTTGGGGACACAATACTCATGTCGGAAACGCCTTCTTCTCGGAAATGAAAAACCAGGGCCTTCAAAGTCTGTCTTCACTTCTTATTGAGTCCTATGGCTCAGACAACGTCTTCACACTTGGAGGTGCCACCTTTGAAGGAACCGTCTTAGCCGGAGTCAAGTGGGGAGGCCCGACCCGTATCATGACCGTTCCTCCCGCCCCTCCCGAGAGTTGGGAGTATCTCTGGCATCAGGAATCTCCATTCTTCTCCAAGATCATCTATCCCTTTGACTTTCCTCGACAGAACAGAGGTCTTCGTGCAATTGGAGCCGTCTATTCTCCCGAAACAGACTTTCAGCAGTTTATTCCAACCACACTTCCAGGTCGCTTTGATGCCATGTTATACTTCGAGATAACAAGTGCACTTCATCCTCTTTCAACTCGATTCTCCTCTTAACTTTCAAGAAATTGACCCGAGAAAAAAGAAACAATTGAAATTGTTGTCGAATCTTCGATTAAAAAATCGGTCTTTCCACCTTCCATTGAGAAAAGGAAAGAAATGAACAGATATACGTTGGAAAAGCTGATCGGAGACGGCTCCACAAGTAAAGTGTATAAGGCGATTAACATTCGAACGTTTCAAGTTGTTGCCATCAAACTCATTACCAATCGAGATTACATTCTTCATAACAATGGAGAAAAGGAAGTCAAGGCCATCTTGCGATTGAAACATCCTCACATTGTGGAACTGTATGAATATGTCTCCACACCTTTAACGACATATTTCGTCTTCGAATATGCTCAACTTGGTGATCTTCTTGAGTATATTAACAACACTCCCTATTATCTTGACCTTCCAACTGTTCACAATATCTTTTGTCAGTTATTAAGTGCCATTGAATATATCCACCAGACCGGATACATCCATTGTGACCTTAAACCTGAAAATATTCTGCTCTTTCCTCGTCCCGGATTGACGCCAAAAGAATGTCTCCAACACAAAAACTTTCTCGTTAAACTGGCGGACTTTGGTTTCGCAACTCCCTGGTCTCCCGATCGTTATATGAATATGACCAAGGGCAGTATTAACTATGCCTCCCCTGAACTTCTTTTGAGAATCCCCTGTTATGGTCCCGAAATCGATGTATGGAGTCTTGGCATTGTCCTTTACTCTCTCCTATTTCATCGACTTCCCTTCATCTTAGAAAATAAATCCTACAGTGACGTCACAAAGATCTATCAGCAACTCTCAAAAAAGGGACCTCCCTTTCCATATGCTATCCCCCCTTCTTTACGATTTCTTCTCACTCAGATGTTAGAGGTTCAACCACATAAACGTATCACCATTCGAGAAATTCTCAACTTCTCTTGGGTCCGAAACCCTGGCTTCTCTGCTCGAGACGCACTCTCTCGACGTGCCAGTGATATGCCTCTGTCCGCCTCCCGTTGTCCCTCCGTTTGAGACTCTGTCTAATATATATCTTGATCAAGATATATATTAGAATCTTCTCTCCTAATATGGAGAACTTTCAACTGTTCTTAAAGCCTTATAACTGAGCTCTTCAATCGTCAGATAGTCACTCAGATTTCGAAAATCGCGGTCATTGGCTTCAACATCATAGGCATTGGACCCTCCCAAAACCGTAAGAAAGTATCTCCGATCTCCACGTCTTTTTGGATTTACTCCAAGAACCTGATAGTGACCCATCCCGTGATATCGAAAGAGAAGATTCTTTCTCTCTTCCGACTCATATGACCGACTCAGTTCGGGATCTTCTTCATAACCCAAAAGTTCAAGTCCTTTGCGAATTTCTTCCATTGTTATTATATGTTAGAATATAATAACAATGCCATCTTCAGAAAGTCAAAATTTAAACTTAGGCCCTCCGATAACGACGATAGAAGGGACTTCGCCGACCCAGCGTGTCAGTTATTGTGTCGGTTTCATCGGTCGGACCGAGGGCGTCATAGAGACGAGATCTCGACAGGCGTGGACTGAGAGAGGTCCTTCTCCTTCGAGGAGAGATTCCGTCAGATCCCGGGGGAACATAGGCCCTTGATACTTCCCAAGCAGGACCCGGTCCTCGTCCCTCCTCACACTCCGGAATATGTCGCCCGAGACGTCGGTTAATAGCACATCCAAAGCGGCGGCGGTCTCTCTCCGCGTAAGTGCAGCCAACTCCCGCCCAGTTTCCATAATAATACTCATTTTCCCCACATCGGACATTTTCAGCGTCTTCCTCCCAGCGACGGAACGAACCAGGAACTTTAGCGTGACCTCGATAACGTCTTGGTGATGCCATTTCCTTTGAAAAGAGAAAGAAATTAAAATTTCGCAAATCTTCTTTTTCCCGCTTCTCTTTTAAAATTTAAAGGAGACATATTTGAACCTCTTCGACGAGACCGAATACCATCGGCCTCCGACCCTGGAAGTTCACGAAAGAGACGTCGACGCTCAACTTCTTCAGGGGAAACATTACACTCGGAAGGAATCGGTTTCCCCCAGCGGACATTGGCTCCACAGGCTAAAGACCGTTTATCAAGATAGGCATAGGTACATCCAGCACCATAAACATTGGCAAAACGATGTTGACCGGGCCCACATCTAACCTGTTCTGCACCTTCTCCCCAGTAATGGAAAGAACCTGGAACTTTGGCCCGACCTCGAAAGCGACGAGATCTTGGGGATGACATTTCCTTATTCCAAAGAAACAGAAAAATTATATGATATAATTATCTTTTATATATTATAATTTTTCTGTTTTAACGTTTTCGAAACGTTTAAAGACGGCGGGAGCGAGGAGAGAAACGGTAGCCATCGTAGAGGGAACCACGGCGACTTACAGGTGAGACGCGGCGACCGTCAGCGAGAGAACCGCGGCGACCGTCAGCGAGAGAACCACGGCGGATTCCAGGAGAGACTCGACGTCCATAGTAGCCGTCAGCAACAGCCTCGGGTCCTGGAAGCTCAGCAAAGGCACGACGACCCGCCACACCATATGTTTCTGGATTGCATCCCTCCGGCATGGGTTTACCCCAGAGAGAGCTACCACCACAACCGAAGCGCCGGCGGTCCTCCTGAACGTAGGTGCAGCCAGCACCAGCCCAGTTTGCATAGTGATACTGTCCCGGACCACAGACAACGTCCGCACCACCCTCATGCCATGGACGGAAAGAACCAGGCACCTTAGCATGTCCCTTTGAGCGTAATGATCTTGGAGAAGCCATTTCTGTTGTTTTTGTTAAAGGCTTGGAAAAAAATTCGCATTTTTTTTCGATTATCTTTGGATCTTCGTGATTTTAATTTAAATAAGCGCAAAATCGACAAAAAAACGACAAAATTCGTAAAAAAAATTATTGGAGATCTCTTCGTATCTCGACA
>Ga0209381_1002395_pt1 | contig 23632 bp, 25 predicted proteins | sample DewCreD2012metaG_FD_184111 | JGI IMG/M metagenome (GOLD analysis project Ga0209381, IMG submission 184111) | Hot spring sediment bacterial and archeal communities from British Columbia, Canada, to study Microbial Dark Matter (Phase II) - Dewar... ...
GTGGAAAAAACGCTCAAATTGACCACCCTCTCGCCGGAGCAAATTGACCACCCCTTCGCCGGACATTTTTGACCACCCTCGCCGGAGGAAACTGACCACCCTTCCGCCGGTATTTTTTGACCACCCCTAAAAGAACATTAATTCATAATGATTAGTTGATGTGTTTGATTAATGTTGATGAAAATCAATATTAATTAACATGTCAAATAACTTAATAATTATGAGCAAAGTAAGGTTTGTGCTGCAATACTACACCGAGGGTGTAAGTAAGCAATCAATTAGTAAACGCGTAGAAGTATCGCGTAATACAGTTAAAAAATATGTCCAGCAATTTATTGCGTTAGGACTGACATTAGAGCAAATAAATGCAATGACAGATTCTGCTCTGGAGCAGCTCTTCAAAGCTGATGAGATCAAAGAAAAGCCGAAACGGTTTACCGATCTGTTAGCGTTTTTTCCTGAGATGGAAAAAGCGTTGAAGCGCCGCGGGATGACTCGTGAGAAACAGTGGTTACTGTATATTCAGAGATATCCGGATGGATATGGCCGAACTCAATTTAAAGATTACTATAGTCAATGGACAAAGCATTTAAACACTAGCATGCACATAGAACATAAGGCAGGAGATAAGATGTTCGTTGATTTTACCGGAGAAAAATTGAGCTATATAAATCGAGAAACCGGGGAGATTATTAAAGTTGAAGTTTTTATTAGTGTTTTGGGCTGTAGTCAGTTAACCTATGTGGAAGCGGTTCGTTCACAACAGAAAGAAGATTTTATAATGGCTTGTGAGAATGCCTTACACTATTACGGAGGATCACCACTGGCTATTGTTCCGGATAATTTAAAATCAGCGGTTATAAAAAGCGATAGATATGAACCACGGCTAAATGAGATGTTCCGGGATTTTGTAAGTCATTATCAAATGACAGCTTTACCCGCCGGGCCCTATAAACCAAAGCATAAAGCACTGGTGGAAGGTGCAGTTAAATTAATTTATCAAGCCATCTTCACAGAAATCAAAACTGATGAACACTATTCATTAGAGTCGCTGAATGAAGCTATAAGCAAACATTTGGAGATATATAACAATCGTTTGATGAAGAACCGGTCATATAGTCGCAGACAACTGTTTGAAGATGCTGAACGCATTGACTTGCAGTCATTACCTGCCTATCGTTATCAAATGAAAGAACGAAAACTCGCAACAGTACAGAAGAATAATTATGTGTGCTTAAGTGAAGATCGTCACTATTATAGCGTTCCTTACAGGTATGTAGGAAAAAAGGTTGCTTTGCTCTATAATCAACTGGAAGTAGAGATCTTTTATCGTTATGATTGTATCGCTAAACATAAAAGAAATTATAAGGCCTATGGCTATAGTACCATAGGTGATCATTTAGCTTCGGCACATAAATATCCGCTTGACTGGACTCCCGAAAAATTTATTGATCGTGCTGAAAAAATCGGGATACATACCCGGCTTTATATAATCAAATTGCTTGACAGTAAACAACATCAGGAGCAAAGCTTTAAGTCGTGCCAAGGTGTATTGAGTTATGCGGTTAGGGTTGGCGAGGATCGATTGAATAAAGCGTGCCAGCGTGCGCTCTTCTTTGGTGATATCAGCTATAATGCCATACGTGCCATTATTGAAAAGGGACTTGATCAGGTTGATGTTGACTTTACTGAGAATCACAACAAAATGCCGAACCACCCCAATATACGAGGCGATGAATATTATAATTAAGTAAAATCGGCCGTCTGCTGCATTATTGTCGGCAGACGGCCATAATGTATAACCAACTAAAATTAATTGTTATGAATGAAGAAATTATGCAAAAAATGAAACAAATGAAGTTCTATGGCATGACTAGGGCTTTTAAAACCAGTTTTGAGGATGGTACAATGGCCAGACTTACTGCTGATGAAATGATTGCTTTTTTAATTGAATCGGAATGGGATGAGCGCAACAACCGACGGATTGAAAGAAGTATTAGCAATGCCCGGTTCCGCTATAAAGCAAACATAGAAGAGTTGCACTTTGACGAAAAACGTAAACTTGATAAAAATCAGATTATGCGTTTTGCCGAATGCCATTTTATTAAAAAGGCAGAGAATATATTAATTACCGGCAGTACAGGAATCGGTAAGAGTTATATTGCTTCAGCCATTGGGAATCAGGCCTGCACGACAGGCTACAAGGTGTACTACGCCAATACAGCAAAACTATTTTCAAAGCTAAAAATGGCAAAAGCTGATGGTTCATATATCAAGGAGATAGCACGTATAGAAAAGCAGGATTTATTAATACTGGATGACTTTGGAATACAGCCATTTGATAATCATAATCGATCTGCTTTAATGGAGATAATCGAAGACAGGCATGGTAAACGATCAACAATAATAACATCACAGGTTCCGGTAAAGCAATGGTATGATGTAATCGGAGAACAGACTGTAGCGGATGCAATACTGGATCGCATTGTTCATAATGCACACCGTATTGAGCTAAGTGGTGAATCGTTGCGCAAACGAATCACAAATAAAGAGTTAAATAATGATGGTATCAATTAAAAACGTAAATTTGTAATAGAACTAATTATGAAAAGTTAATGATCGTTTTAGGAGCAAATATGGGGGTGGTCAAAAATGTCCGGCGAGAGGGTGGTCAAAAAAAGTCGGCGAGAGGTGGTCAATTTGTCCGTTTTTTCCAGTTGAGAAACTGCAAACAACTCAAAACGATTTTACCCATTGAAAGATTAATTTTTCAACAGCGTTTTTTCAGTTCAAATTTATCAACTGATAAATCAAAGTTTAATGAATAAACCCGGATTAAACAGTAATGCCACCTGTAATGCACTTATTTTACAATAAGTTTATTATACAAATAATCATCGCCGGTGGTAAGCGTTACATAATATACCCCCGGTGTTAAACCGGTTAAATCAATTATAGTTGTATTTAATCCTGCTACCAGCGAAAGTATATGCCTGCAAACATTGATACCCTGCATATTGTAAATATTTACTGATATGCTTTGATAGGGACGTGTACAAACTGTGCTCAAAGTGGTTCGTCCCTGCGCCGGATTCGGATAAATACTGCATGTAACTTTTTCCCCTCTTTGCTCAGTGATTAACTGGGTGGTATCAGTGTAATTAAAATTAATATTTTTTGTAGAGGTATTTCCAGCTGAATCAACTGCATAAACATACAGATTATTTGAACCTTTATTTAGGGTAAGAGAATCTGGTAGTGTTGAATTTAAGTAAATTTTTGAACCAGAGTTTAATTGTAAGTAACTTTTTCCAGCATCTAAATATAAATCACTAACTAATACATCTAAATTTACTCTTGGTTTGTAATATATTGAATCTTTTTTTGGGTAATTTATATTAATTGTAGGAGCAGTATTATCATAAATAAATTCAAAGTTTGTAGTATCTTTATTTTTTGCAATATCTGAAGCTATTACTTGAATTGTATTTTTTCCTTGTATTGGAGAGATTGAACTTGATTGTGAAATAGAATAAATAGGCATTACTCCATAAGAATATCCTTTATCAATGTAGCAATTTATATTTTGTTTTAAATTAGAGTTTATTTTATATGAAGCACTATCTAGGAAACTTGAATCATTTATTGAGAGATTAAATGTTGACAAGTTGTTAATAAATTTATTATTTTTTAATTCTGGAATCTCTGCTTGTGGAGAGGTTTTATCCAATTTAGGGTCTTTTAAGATTACTTCTTCATTATTATAAAATGTTGTTGTAGGAACCCCGTTTGTTAATTGAAATCTAAATATTGGTGGGGGGCCTCTACATCTTACTAGGGTATCTTGGTATTGTTCATAATATGCTCAGCCTACAATTTCAACAGTATTATTTAGAGCCATACTCCAGTGTCCAGGATAGACTTCTTTATAGGTTGGAATATATTGTGGTTCAAAAAAATACCAAGAATAAAAATTTTTTGGGTCATTTCCAACTAAAACAGCATTTATACTATGAGGATGTCCTTGACTAGTAGTTAGATTTACTTCAAATACCGGGATATTAAATCTTCCATTATTTTTTATACTCTTGTCCATGTATTCGATGTTTAATGTATCTAATTCTTTATACCCTTTGAAATTTATTGCAACTTGAGTAGAATAATCATAACAAACCCAATTTGATGGTTTATTATGCCAAGAGCTGTCAATTGCATACATCTTTTCAAACCAACTAACTTTTCCTGCTGAGTCGAGGTTGTTCCAGTGTGAAGGGATTGTTGTTCCATTATTAATATACTGCCCAATTATACTCATATCTTCTGAATTTTTTAGTTTATCTCCATTAAGATCTGCTTCGTCTGGAAGTTCCCATGGAGGGTGATTATTTATGTATTCAGAATCATTAATATCAATTTTTTCATCTTTATTTACATCTCCACTTCCATAAAATTCTAATGTTTCATGTTTTTGTCTAAAAGGGTCAATAATTATTCTTGGTTTTGTTTGAGCCGGTGCCTGCAAAGCAGGGGCTAAATATATCAGCGTAAAAGTAGCAGCAGGATACGCAACAACCTTGGGGAACAACGGAGTAACCCATGTAGATAAACTAAAAGCAAAGTGTATAATTTTTTTCCGCAGCAGGCCAAATATTATTGTTTCTCTTTTACAGTTAAAGGCCTGTGGGGAATCTGACCTGTGCAAACAGGGCATACATTTTTCTTTAGTATTTGAATATTTTCTGTTTGCCCCGTTTATTGAAAATCGTTGGTGATGTGATTTGTATTTAAGTTTATTAAGCCACTGCAATTTATTTTTTTCATATAAACTGTGCTTCACACCTTCTTCGAGCGAAACAGCTATCCGGTAATGTTTCCAGGCCATGGCATGCTTGTTGATTTCGGTCAGCAAACAGGCCATTTGATAATGCAGGGTAGCATTAAATACCCCGCTTTGCAAAGCGTGGCTGAGTTTTTGATAAGCGGCCGTATAATTTTTTTGTTCTTTCAGTTGTATGGCCTGTTCACGCAAATGGTAAACAGTAGCATAATCTTCTTCAACCGGCAGCACATAACTTTTAAAACGCCTTGAACGGATAAACTGCTGAGCACCCCAACTGATATGATCGGTATTTAAACTATCGCCTCAGCGAACTACATCGTATGAAAAAGACGGACGCTGCCATGCTATTTTATTGTTTAACATACAGCAAATGTATGGATTGTTCTATGCTCTGCTGATACAACGTATTTTGTACAACAGATAAAATACCACCCTTCAGCAGTACATTTCTGCTGTACAAAAAAAACATTGTAACACCACCGTAAATACAAAAATTACTTCAATTCATAAAACAATAAATTTTAAATAGTTTTACAGGTCATGCCTAAGTTTTGTAAACAGGATAAACGCAACCGGGCTATACTATGAAAATGGCTTATTCATATACCCCGTTGACTGAAGGTTAATACCCCGTTCCACCGGAGTTTTGGACTTCAGACACAGCCGGGTACCCGCCTCTCCCCTGCGTGATTCCTTTTCTTCGCCCCAAAACTGCTGAATGCGAATAAACACTAGCGCCGGGACCATTACAAATTACATTAAGTTTCCTTATAAAACTAAAGTTATTATTAATTAAATGCATCGCTAATATACATTATTTTTTTGAAAAAACATTATCCGCTTTGCAATTTTTATGATTAATCATCCGGTTGCTTTCTCTCTTTTTATATTCCTCAGAAACAAAATAGCCCGTTCCTGCCTGCCGGGATAAATTAATTAAAGCAAGTTTTAAAGCTTTTTTCCGTGCATACCGGTAACTGATACTGATATGTTGAGCCAGCAACTCATCCCTGGCATATACCCTCACCCAATACCGGTTGTCTGTATGTTTGTCAAAAGTAATCTGCACGTTGCATCCATATAACTGCCGGCAAAAATAATTGCATTGTGCCAGAAAATCTTTACCCGCCGGCAATGCCGGTAAATAGTTTTCATTACCATATAAAAAATTTAAAATAATAAAACGGTTTAGTTTTTCTTCGGGCATATACATTAAAATAAAACCCAGCAAACCATATACAAAAAGATGAAAATTTTTAGCGCCATCAAATGATTCATCGTAACGACACATACCGGAGAGATAATACCGCTGGTAAATTTTTTTCAGTTGCTGCGGTTTAAATACATTCCCCAGCAAATGCTGCAATTGGGTGCCATCGCCGGGTACATAGGTATAAAATAACTTCGCTACATAACCCTTAAAAGCATACATGCCCAGAAAAATATACCGCGAATTATTTTTATCGCTTTCGCTGTAAAAACTTTTATGTGTCAGCGCCTTCTGCAGTTCATGCTTTTTGCCGGGCACAAAAAGTATTTTTGACAGCCAGTGATAATCAAATTTTTTCATCCGTAAATAATTGTTTTTAACAGGTCGGATGGAACATACATGTGTTGGCTATGAGCATGATAAATATTTAAGGTTTAATTTTCATCCGAGTTTGTATTTAGCGAAGCTTTACATGTGGGTTTCATAGCAATAATTTATCTTGCACTAAATTACATATTTTTCAATAAATTTGAAAATCGTACCTTGCGGCATTAGTGTAACGGCAGCACGCAAGATTTCAGATCTTGAAAGTAAGACACCACTCTTATGGTGCCGGTTCGACTCCGGCATGCCGCTCTATATCAATAACAACATACTTTAACCCTGATTTTTCAGTTGATTAATCTCAATTGAAACACCCATTAAAGAGTTTTCGCAAACAAGCATGAGAATGTAGTAATAGTTACAAAGCAAACGTTTAATAGTTGCTAAACATAAGAAACAAATGCTATGGAACAGATTGAAATTCTTGAAACAATCGTTACCCGTGCTTGCAGGTTAGATGTACACAAAGATACCATAAAGGTTTGTATTATGAGGCAAGGTATCGAAAAACAAATCCAAACATTCGGAACCACTACCAATGATTTATTATACCGATTGGACAAATGTAATAATCTAATGTAAATGGACTAAACATTTGTTACATCGGCATCGCTTTCGCGTAGCTTGTGCCTCCGCTGAAGCTTCAGCGACACGCGGGCAGCGGAGCAAAGCATTATACGGATGACATTTGGACTAAATTATAATTCCAAATGGTATTAGAACTTAAAACATGGCCAACCGATAACGAAATCAGCCATGTAGCCATGGAAAGCACCGATGTTTTCTGGAAGCCGGTATTTAACATACCGGGCGATGATTTTGAAATTATCCTGGTTAATGCACGCTATGTAAAACATGTCCCAGAGAAAAAGACCGATGTTTTGGACTGTGAATGGCTATGCCGTTTACTGCGTGCCTGCTTGCTTAAAGGCAGTTTTATTCCCAAAGAGGACATCAGGCAACTGAGGGATTTAAACCGCTACCAAAAGAAACAGCAGGAAGAGTTAATAAGAGAAAAGAACCGCATACAGAAAGTTTTACAATACTGCAACATTAAACTTTCCAGTGTATTGTCAGATGTGTTTGGGAAAGCCGGACGGGAGATACTCGATATGCTCATCGCAGGGCAAACTGATGTAGAAAAATTAATAATGCCGTTTTATATCAATAAAAAACTACAAAAAAAGATCGAAGACGACCGTAAGGCATTGAAAGGTAAATTGAACGCCACCCACCGCCTGATGCTGCAAACACAGTTGGAACACATTAGCTTTATAGAAAAACAAATTGGCAGAATAGAATATCAAATCAACCCGATAGCCGACACGTATAAAGCTGATATTACTAATTTAATCACCATGCACGGCATAAGCGAAAAATCAGCCAATGCCATTATAGCCGAGATAGGCACAAATATGGATGTGTTCCCGTCAGAGCATCATATTACCGCCCGGGCTGGTTTATGCCCCGGCAATAATGAAACTGCTGGTAAAAATAAAAGAAGCCGTACGCGTAAAGGGAACAAATACATTAAAAGCATTATGGTGGAATGTGCATGGTGCGCTATAAAAACAAAAGGATCATATTTCAGGGTAAAATATTACAACCTTGTCCCACAGATGGGCAAAAAAAAAGCCATTGTCGCAATAGCACGTAAGATGCTGGTTTATGCTTATTTCATACTAAAAAACAAGGTTGTTTTCAATGATTTGGGAGAAGATTATATACTCCCGGTTAGACAAAAAGAAAAAATTGTAAAGTCATTAATGCGAAGATTATCAAACATGGGATACAAAGTAATTAACGAAAATATCGAGTTAAAGCTACAAAAGGTTTTGGCTTAACAATATTAAAAGGGTACAATGGCCGGTTTTTCTATTAGTGGCGTTACCCTGTTATTGAAACTGGCTTTGCCTGCGTAAAGCACAAAAAACCGCTGTCTGTGAACGCGTGAAGGAAAGTTTGAACCATCTTAGCAGGCTAAACCCTTTGTTTTAAAAAAAATCTTTAAATAATCGTTAGGATGCTTTCTAAAAGTGGCTTAAAAATATTGCCTTTTCGAATAGGTTTTATTCTCGAAGGAAAAATCCGGGTTAAAATATTTCAAACAAATTCTAAATCGGGGTTAAAAATTTTTTTTTGTATTTTTGCTTTGTGAATTTTTCGGGAGACGGAAAGCTTATGTAGAATGAATTTAGATTACCGGATTTTCAGCTGCTGAATTACGCCTATCTTTTTTTCAGACGACGTACGGGAACTGTAATAATGTGCCGGAGCAATTAGTTAATAAATGACTTATTGTTTTGAATGATATATTTTAATATATGAGAAGGAAGATAAATTATTACCGGTTGGTATGGTTGAAATATGATTTACCTGCCGGTTTATCGGTTTTTTTTGTTGCATTGCCTTTATGTCTTGGTATTGCCCTTGCGTCAGGAGTACCATTATACTCCGGGTTGTTGTCAGGAATCATTGGGGGTATAGTGGTTCCGGTCATCAGTCGTTCACCGCTGAGCGTTTCAGGGCCTGCGGCTGGCTTAACCACAGTTGTTTCTGCAGCGTTGCTAACATTGGGTGATTTCAATTTGTTTATGTTGTCGGTTATTGTGGCGGGTTTTTTTCAGGTTCTTCTTGGTGTATTAAAAATGGGCGGGATTGCCAATTATTTTCCTTCGTCCGTTATTAAGGGTATGCTTACGGCAATTGGTATTTTACTAATATCAAAACAGATTCCCATTGCATTGGGATATGACCAGCCGGATTTCTGGGCCAGCGGTTTTCTGAAACTTTTTAAAGAGCATAATTTTTTTGGAAGCATTGAATATTTTCATCAACACCTTACGATTGGCGCTATTTTGATTGCTGTCAGTTCATTTATCATCATGGCTGTTCTGCAAAAGCCATTTGCAAAACAATTAAAGATTGTGCCTGCAACACTTCTGGTTGTAGTGATCAGTGTTGTTGTAAATATTATTTTTTATCGTTCAACTTCTCATTTTTCATTAAAACCGACACAGCTTGTGAGCATACCATCGAATATTTTTGCAGAAATCCGGTTTGCTGACTTTTCGCAGTTATTCAGCACATCGCGATTATGGGAAAATGGGTTAATTATTGGTTTGCTGGCTACACTTGAGACGCTGCTTTGTGTTGAGGCAGTTGATAAACTGGATAAACATAACCGTATTACACCGGTAAACCGTGAACTTATCGCACAGGGAATTGGTAATATTTTCTGTGGTCTGACAGGTGCATTGCCCATCACTGCCGTTGTGGTGCGTGGGGCAGCGAATATCGAAGCAGGTGCACGAACGCGTCTTTCGGCCTTCACACATGGTATGTTTCTTGTAGTGGCAGTATTGTTATTTCCCTTTTTGCTTAATCAGATACCCTACGCGGCTTTGGCAGCCATACTTCTTATTACCGGTTATAACCTTGCACGGCCTTCGCTGTTTATCAATCAGTGGAAACTGGGATTAAAGCAATTTCTGCCGTTTATCATTACTATTAGCGTAATACTTGTCACCGACCTGCTGATGGGCGTGAGCATTGGTTTATTATTATCCATATATTTCATTATTCAAAATAATTTCAAGACCGAGTACAAGATCACTCAAACCGTTCAGGATGGCGTTGAGACCTATCTGATACGGCTTACCGGTAATGTCACTTTTCTCAATAAAGTGCAGTTGCGCAAAACGCTTGATCAGATTCCCGAAGACAGTGTACTGACCATTGATGGTAGCCGAAGCGATTTTATTGATTATGATATACTGGAAATTATCAGCGAGTATTACAGCAAGGCCGAGGATCGAAATATCCGATTAATCCTGAAAGGAATTGAGAGAGTCACCACATCAGCAATTCATTGAGGGATTCGGGGAAAATAGAAGGCGCCAGGCAGAGTTTAGCACCAGCGGGTCATGCAACATACTCAATCATATCAACTAATTGTAAAAAATAATTCTTACTCCAAATTGTCAATTCCTGCTGGTTTAACAGAAACGAACGCACGTCGTTGATGACCATTTTCATGTCAGTCTGTTGTATTTTCTCTTTCAACAATCTACGAAACACGTCAGGGGTAAAATCCGCTTTACCCATGTATCCTTTTTGAAGGGCACGATTCTTCAAATGTAAAAAATTAAGTTTTACCCGGTTTCTCACATACCACTCAAAATCATACCAGTCACGCCCCTTAACTCTTGTTTTCCAATTTCGGAAAGTCATAGCATGCATTTTGCCGGCAAATAAATCAGATAATATAAAACATCTGGACATAAACGAAAATGGCAACAATAATAATTTATTTTCTGTTGAGAAACCCAAGGGCGGTGTTTTGTCAACTTCAATTTTGATCTTTATACTTTTCGCGGTTTGAAACTGAACATTATAAATAGCGGTATTCTCCTTTAAAAAAGCGGATTCAATTTGTGTATGAGTTCTTTTATCTTTTCGCTGAATGGTTACTTCTTTCCCCATAGCCCGAAATTCAGTAACAATACTATTCAGATACGGTTCCAGCGTAAAATTCTCATCAGGTTCCAGCAACGAAAAATCCATATCTTCAGAGAACCGTGGCAGCTTATAAAAAATCCTAAGACAAGTACCTCCGTAAAACGCGGCCTTATTAAAAAATCCGGATCTGTATAGACCTGACAAAATAACCTCCTGCATAACTTCATGATATGCATTATTTTTTTCTGTCACCGTATTTACCGGAAATCTCGACAACATCTGATTAAAAACATCACTCATTTTTCAAATATTTTAATAAAAACAATAAATCATTCTTCTTGGGGCCATATTCGATACAAGCTTCAATGATGCTCAGATCCCAGCTTTGCATCAATCCGGTATCCATACGCATATCGTCTTCGATATACCTGTGCATTGCTGTAAGCGATTGTATCCGTAATCCTGCTGTAGAGATAATCTGATCGCAAAAGGCCTTCTCCGGCGAGGCCATCATAAATGCATACGTATTGTTTACTAGCACAGACCGGACTCCAATCGGATAATAGTGCTGAGGGACTCTGATGTACTCAAATACTCCCAGCGGAGTTTGATAACTCTTGGCTCTTTTAGGAGTTGCAGACTTAACCAGATAAACCCGTTCAGGAATTAGACCATAATAACTCAATGCTGCTTCAAATGATACATAGGAAGGCCCATACAACTGATTAGCTATAAGCTCCAGTGAAAAATTCTGCTCAGTAATTTTATTAGAAACCACATACAAGCCATTACGCAAACGTATAAGATCACCTGAACGTTCAAGAGAACTGATCTTATCCTTTACAGAATGATAGTCAGCCAATGCCTCTGATAGTACAGAAGGGCTAACAGGTATAATACCATATTTCTTAAGTTCGTACATAACGCCAACACATTTTCTCACCCCACAAATATAGCAAATTTTGCTATATTTTTCTAATTTATTCGAAATTTAAAACATTTTTTGATAGAAAGTGATTTTAGATATTGGATGTTGATCCCGGTCCCCGCTACCGCGCGATTACACCTAATTTCCGCATTAGAAAATGCGGAAATGACGCCGGCAGAGCCGCCGCCGAACGTCCCCGATTTATTTCACAAACGCTGCCGAACGGGGATTCAGGGAAATAAGTCAACCCAATCAGATCGTTTGGTTTCGCCTTTTTTTGTATAGTTTAGGTTAATCTTAAACTATGCAATAGAAAATTTTCTATTGCATAGCGATTAAGAAAAATATATCTTTTACGCTTTTTAACAATTGCCTAAAAGGTTATTTTTCTAAATCGGGATAAAACCAATTAATTCAAGTAGTTCGTCTCTTAACAGAGACTTCTATTGAATAAATTGGGTTAATTTGACCACCGGGCAGTATTGACAAGATGCAGCACATCTTGCCGTATAAATTCAATAACAGGCAGCAGTGAGTCAACATTTGGCTGCTGATTGAAATAGAGCGCGCCACGCAGAAAATGGCGTGTGCTGTCGGTAATAAAAAATTGTGTTGACGAGGCCGCATTGCCTTCAATGGCATAGTAGATACCATAAATTTTTTTTTCGGGTATGCTAATTCGTTTTTCATCAATAGCATCGGCTTTAATAGCGTGCTTGTACACAAAAGTGCGGGAGTCCTCAATATATTCCGGCAGATTATTTTTAACCGGTTTGTAACTCAGATGCAATGTTGCGTTGAATGAAGGGAAGATCAGGTTGAACCAGCAATCGCCGGCATTGGGTGATGAATCAATGCGGACAGTACTATAGACCGGGTGTTCGAAGCTAAACGGACAATTGCTGTTGCAGGACTGGTATTTTTTTTCAGGGAATGATATTCTGAAATAGCCGACAGGTTTGGGTGTATAATACCTTTTGCAGGCCAGCGCCAGGATTATTATCAGGAGAACGAAAAGGCGGCTAATCATTTTTTTCGTCGGGCACATCCGGTTGAATGGTAAAGCGTACGGAATTAATTCGGTGTTTATCTGCCGACTCAATGACGAATTCAAAATTTTTATATTCAATACGCTCACCCTTTACCGGCATCTCACCTTTCAGGTCGAGAATAAGGCCGGCCAGCGTTTCAGAATCGCCGGGTATCGCATCGAAAGCGTTGTCATTAATATTGACAATTTTAAACAGGTCGTTCAGCAGCAGTTTACCTTCAAAAATATATGAATTGTCATTTATGCGGGTATAGGGTATTTCATCCACATCCGATTCGTCGCGTATTTCGCCTACAATCTCCTCAATGATATCTTCGAGCGTAACAATGCCCGATGTACCGCCATACTCGTCGGTGATTACGGCCATGTGTATTTTATTTCGTTGCATATCTTTCAACAGATCATGAATGCGTCGCGATTCGGGTGAAAAATATGCCGGCCGGACAAAATCATGCCAGTTAAATGAGTTGTCACGGTTATTAATAAAGGGCAGAAGATCTTTTACAAACAGGATCCCTTTAATATTATCAATGCTTTCGTCATACACAGGCAGGCGTGAGTAACCCGACTCAATTACTATTTTGCTCAGTTCTTCAAAATTTCCGGATAGATCAACAGCCACGACATCAATACGAGAGCGCATAATTTCTTTTACATCGGCATCAGCAAACCGCACAAGTCCTTTGAGTATGGAAATATCGCGCGTTGAGGCAGTGGTTGTATCGAGGATATGGGATAATTCATCAATGGTGAGTTTATATTTAATCTGGATCAACCGTTCGCTAACCGATATTTTTGAATAGATAAGCAGATAATTGACCGGGCGCAGGATAAATTCAAATACCATAATAGGATAGGCCATCAGTTGCGCGAAGGCAAGCGATTTGGTGGACATGTAGGCATGCGGGATTTTTGCTTCAAACAGTAATACGAGCAGAAAGAAAACCAGAAACTCGACTACGAAAACAATCCAGTCGGGTTCGATAACACGGGTTGCCGAGATAGCAATCAGGGTACCGATAATCAGAACTGCAACATTGATGAGATTTTTCAGTGTGATGATGGTAGCAATAAACCTATCGGGATCGTCGAGGATATTAAGAATGGTTTTACTGAGCCGGCCACTGTCCTTGCGGAGTTTTTTCAGATCGGTTTGAGACATACTGAAGAACGCCACTTCACAGCCGGCGATCAATGATGCCGCGATAAGTAGCACGATGATAGCGATTGCTGCAACAATATACGGACCTGTATGCGTAATTGAACAAACAGCGTTGGCCGCTAAATCGTTCAGAGACGGGTCGGTTTCCAAGGGGGTATTTTTTTATTTGCAGAACTAAAACGGTAGATCGTCTGTCCCCGGCGTATTCAGGTCATCACTGACATTTGACAAGGGCTGTTGGTCAGTTGATGTACCAGCTGCTGAAGGAGCGAAATCGGATGAACTTTGTTTTTTGCCGGTGAGTTGAATATTATCAGCAATGATTTCTGTAACATATTTTTTATTTCCGTCTTTATCGTTATATGTTCTTGTTCTGATTTTTCCTTCAACATAGATCATATCGCCTTTTCGGATATATTTTTCGGCCAGTGAAGCCAGATTCCGCCACAAAACAACATTATGCCATTCGGTATTGGTTACTTTTTCGCCTGTGCGGTTCGTGTAGGTTTCACTGGTCGCTATGGCCAGCGTGCACACCGGTGTTTGGCTTTCGACAAAGCGTATTTCAGGGTCTTTCCCCACGTTACCTAACAGAATTACCTTATTTATTGCCATAGATTTATAATTATTAATGGTTAATGATTTTTCAGGAACCGGAAATCGCCGGTCGCAGTTACAAATATAATATTTTGTTATATCCGGCCAATGGTTTTTTATTAACCGTTGACAACCCTTGTGTGAATCCAGTCTGGATGGCTGGTAAGAAACCGGTCAATCGGTCGGGGCAGGGCTAAACGGGCTGCCTGGCGGAAGGTAAAACCGGTATATTTTTTTTTGAATTTGTTGGGAAGCTTGGATAATTGTGTGGGCAAACAACGGTAAAACCGGCAAATGAGCAGTTGATGACTTAACGGGTGTTTGATTTCAACAGGATTGGCCGAAATAGCGATGGTTTTATGTCCAAAATATTCAATAAAGGGTTTTGATGCGGTAATAGCGGCCAGAGAAACTGTTCCGGTTGTTTCGATCAGGGGTAGTTCATATAAAAATGGCCAGATATCATCGGACTTGCGGCGGGCAAGGAATATTTTTTTAGGATGTACAATCATGAAGTAATTAAAATAACGCTTCTTGAGCGCCGGCGTGGTTTTATTCACAGGTAACTGATTAACCTTGTGCATTTTAAAGCCATAGCAATTAGCGTTTAAGGGACATTTTGTACATAAGGGATTACGTGGGGTGCATTGTATTGCGCCAAAATCCATCATTGCCTGATTGAAGTCACCCGGTTTGTGTCGCCCCATCATCAGTAAAGCCATTTTGCGATACATAGCCATGGTATCGGACGCTTTTTTCTTAGGATAAATGCCAAACAGACGGGATAAAACACGCTTAACATTCCCGTCAATGGCAGGTTTCCGTTCGCCGAAGGCAATTGAAGAAATAGCCGCGGCAGTATATTCGCCTATTCCTTTAAGTTTTAGCAATTCATTGTAAGTATCCGGGAATACACCTTTAAGGTCAAAGGCAATGGTTTTAGCCGTATGATGCAGATACCGGGCCCTGTTATAATAACCCAGCCCCTGCCACATTTTCAATACCTGATCAATGGGAGCCCTTGCCAGATGATTAACAGACGGATACCGCCGGGCGAAGCGAAGGTAATATCCTGTTCCCTGCTCAACTCTTGTTTGTTGTAAGATAATCTCCGAAAGCCATATCAAATAAGGATTATTGGTTTTTCGCCAGGCCAGGTCTCTTTTATGTTTTTTATACCATAATATTAGAATTTTACTTATTTTTGCTGGCTGTGTTGTCATTAACCTCAATTTTACAGTAAAGAAAAACAAAATAATTTCTTGTTAATTACATTGATTATTTATATTTGCAGTCCGGCTAAAAGATTAAACATTACATAATTAATAACTATAAAGAGCTAGTTTTATGACAAAAGCTGATATTGTAAACGAAATTGCCAAGAAAACGGGTATTGAAAAGGCCGTAGTACAAAAGACGGTTGAAGCATTCATGGAGTCGTTGAAAGGCGCGATGGAGAGTGGTAAGAATGTATATCTGAGAGGATTTGGAAGTTTCATCATTAAGAAGCGGGCAAAGAAAACAGCCCGAAACATTTCGAAGAATACAACAATAATCATTCCCGAGCACAACATTCCTGCCTTTAAACCGGCAAAGGTGTTCGTGAATAGTGTTAAAGGTAAAGTTAAGAAATAATTGATCGTATGCCTTGCGGAAAGAAAAGAAAAAGACACAAAATGGCCACGCATAAACGTAAAAAACGTTTACGCAAGAACAGGCATAAAAAGAAAAAGTAATCTGCTTTTTTATTGGTTGATACTACCCTGATGTTATACACACTGACAGGGCTTAACGTTGTTCTATCCTTACGATTCCTTTCCGTTTTCAGAGGCAAAAAATACCTATGACAAATAAGGAACTGGTTATACATGTTACTTCGGCAGAAGTTAACATAGCGCTGCTTGAAGATAAGCAATTGGTAGAACTGAATAAGGAAAAGAAAGAGAGCCGTTTTACCGTTGGAGATATCTATCTGGCACGGGTAAAGAAAATCATGCCCGGATTAAATGCAGCATTTGTTGATGTAGGATATGAGCGGGATGCTTTTTTGCATTACCTTGATCTGGGTCCGCAGTTTCAGTCGTTTACAACCTATATTGATTATGTGTTCAAGAAGGGGAAGGTAGCGGCATTTCAGCGGTTTAAGGGGAAGCCGGATATTGATAAGAAAGGAAAAATTACGCGGGTATTGCGTGAAGGGCAGAAAATATTGGTACAGATCGCGAAGGAGCCCATAGCCAATAAGGGTCCACGATTAAGTTCAGAGATCTCTATAGCGGGCCGGCATCTGGTTTTGCTGCCTTTTTCGGATAAGGTGTCGGTATCGCAGAAAATTGAATCATCAGAAGAGCGTATGCGGTTAAAGCAGCTTATCCGCAGCATCAGGCCGCATAATTTTGGAGTAATCGTTCGCACGGTTGCCGAAGGGAAGAAAGTGGCACAGCTTGATGCAGAGTTAAAGCAGCTATCGGGAAAATGGGAGTCGGCGCTGGAACACCTTCGTTCTATAAGGCCGCCCGGCCTTCTGTTAAGTGAAATGTCCCGGACAACATCTATTTTACGCGATATGTTAAGCGGTTCGTTTAGCCAGATTACGGTGGACGATGAAACCGTAGTTGAAGAGATACGTGAATACATTGAAGAGATAGCGCCGGAAAAGAAAAAAATTGTAAAACATTATACCGGCAAAGTAAATGTGTTTGAATACATGGGTATTGATAAGCAGATAAAAACGCTTTTTGGACGTACGGTACCATTTCGCAATGGCGCTTATCTTATCCTGGAGCATACCGAGGCGCTTCATGTAATTGATGTCAATAGCGGCAATATTGCCTCTGCTGGGATTGACCAGGAGTCAAATGCCCTGAGCATAAATCTGACGGCAGCCCAGGAGATAGCCCGTCAACTGCGGTTGCGTGATATCGGCGGCATCATTGTGATTGATTTTATTGATATGGTGTCGAACGAAAATAAGCAGCAAGTATTCGAACGGATGAAGGAATATATGAGCCAGGACCGCGCCAAGCATAGTATTTTACCCTTAAGCCGTTTTGGACTTATGCAGATTACCCGACAGCGCGTACGTCCGGAGATGAATATCAAGACAGTAGAAAAATGCCCGGTTTGCCGTGGTACGGGCGAGAGTATACCAAGCATACTGTTTGTAGATGAACTTGAAAATAAGGTGAAGAGTATTACTGCGGCAACAGGGATTAAATATCTTGAGATAAAGACGCATCCATTTATTGAGGCGTATATTACACGGGGCATATTTACCATCAGAAGACAGTGGCAACGTAAATATCACTGTCGCATGAAGATTACGGCTAATCCCTCAGTTAACCTCAACGAAACGGAGTTCTATGACAGAGAGGGGAACGAGATCAAGGTATAGAAAAATATTCCGGAAGAATTTTCGTTATTCAAACGTATATTTTTATGAAGAAGATCATTTTATTTTGGTTGCCGGTATTTACGATGACGCTTCAGGCACAGGTAAAAGAACCGGTAAAATGGATATTTGAAACAAAGTCCGTGTCGGCCACAGAAACCGATCTTCTTTTTACAGCATTGATTGAAAAAAACTGGCATCTGTACGGGCTGGATATACCGGAGAACGGGCCTGTGCCAACTTCTTTCAGATTTAATAAAAACAGCGGTTATTCCTTTTCTGGCCGTATACAATCAAAAACCAAACCGGAGCAAAAATATGACGAAAACTTTTTAATGACGGTTCCGTTGTACAGTGAAAGGGCGGTATTTATACAACGCGTAAAGCATCAGTCCCCGCAGTTTGCAGTAACAGGTGTTGTAGAATTTATGTCATGTGATAATATGCAGTGCCTGCCACCCAGGGAGGTGGAGTTTTCATTTCAGCTCAAAGGAGGGGATATTTCGGCCACCGCAACCAGTGACACACTGGTGCAGAGCGATACACAATCTGTACAATCAGACACCATGCCTGTTGCCACCACAATGGCAGATGGATTAACCGATCGTTCAAATACACAAAAAGGCATGCTTGCTTTTTTTCTGATGTCGTTGCTCGGCGGCTTGCTTGGATTGCTTACGCCCTGTGTTTTCCCGATGATTCCTATGACGATATCATTTTTTATGCGGCAGGCGCCAGATAAAGCACAATCGTATATACATGCATTATTTTATGGATTCTCTATTGTAATTATTTATGTGCTTATTGGCTTGCTGGTAGGGCTTACCAGCGCAGGGGCTAACCTGGGCACACAGCTTAATTCACACTGGTTGCCCAATTTGCTCTTTTTCGGATTGTTTGTTGCCTTTTCTTTTTCGTTTTTTGGCATGTTTGAGATTGTGTTGCCCGGAAGTATTGCCAATGCAGCAGATAAACAAGTATCGCGGGGAGGATATGGCGGTATTTTTTTCATGGCACTGACATTTGTGATTGTATCTTTTTCATGCACCGGCCCTATTATTGGAGCCATACTGGTTGAAGCAGCAACCGGCGTTTTACTCAAGCCGGTGGTGGGGATGCTTGGATTTTCACTGGGATTGGCCGTGCCGTTTACACTATTGGCAATATTTCCATCGGCATTATCACAATTACCCCGTTCTGGCGGATGGATGAACAGTATAAAAGTTTTTCTTGGCTTTGTTATGTTGGCGCTGTCAATGAAATTTCTTGCAAATATTGATCAGGCGTATCATCTGGAGATTCTCACACGACAGGCCTATCTGGTGATATGGGTGAGTATTTTTATTTTATTGTTTTTGTATCTGCTGGGAAAAATCCGTTTTCAACACGACAGTGAAACAATTTTTATTACTCCGGGACGTATGTTATTTGCCCTGGCTACTCTTGCATTTACGGTATATTTGATTACCGGTCTTGCCGGCGCACCGTTAAGGTCACTCAATGCTTTGCTGCCACCGCAGGGTAAAGAAGCGGTTTCTCAAAATAAAACCGTAAATACTATAATGCTTTGCGGACAGCCCTCATACAGTGACATAATGCATTTGCCGTATGGATTGCAGGGATACTTTGACCTTGACGAGGGACTCCGTTGCGCCCGGGAAAAAAATAAACCCGCATTGATTATTTTCAAGGGACACGCATGCAGTAATTGTAAGCAGATGGAAGCGAAGGTATGGAGCCGGCAGGATATACAGGAATTGATGAGCCGGTTTATTATTATAGCGCTTTATGTTGATGACCGAACGGTATTGCCCGAAGAGAAATGGATAAAATCAACGGTTGACGGTAAGATTAAGAATACAATAGGTAAGAAATGGGCGGATTATCAGATTTCGCATTATTCAATTAATTCACAGCCCTATCATGTGATGGTTGATACAACAGGCAGGCCTCTGGTGACGCCGGCCGGAACGATGCTTAATGCCAATGATTTTGCCGCTTACCTGCAATCGGGTTTAAAGCAGTTTGCCGGTCGTTGAACTCAGTTGGTCCAACTGCTGATCACTTTTCCCGATCCGGTGATTTTACGGTATATTTTCAGCGGAGTGACATTATAGAAAACTACATTTCCTGATCCGGAAATTTCGGCATCGAGAACATCCGTTACCTGTACAAGAATATCACCCGATCCGGAGACGGTTGCATTGCAATTGTCTTGAAGAAGGTCAATACTATGAATCTGGCCGGATCCTATAATTTCGAAAATTCCCTGACCATTTCGCCCGGCAAGGCGAATCTGACCTGAACCGGGTACTTCAGCAATAATATTACCCGCATCAATACCATAAAAATCAATATTGCCCGATCCGTTCAGTACAAACCGAAGGCGGTCCTGACTGATGTAATCGCAGGTGATTTTTCCACCGCCGGCAAGTTCAACCGAATAAATCTCGGGACTATGCACTTCAACATAAATGGGTTGTTTACTGCGCATGCAGCGTTTGGTGTTTTTATCAATGATGAGGTTAAAATTACGTCCTTCGATAGCGGTTTCAATATAAGGCATGAGTTCCTGGTCGGCCTCAACAATAACATAGGTTACCGTGTCCTGAACTACAAAAACTTCACAATCAATTTTAGCGATCACACCTTTAAACCCGCCGGGATAGCGGTTTTCACTGCTCATGTACCCATCCCCTTCAATACATCGCCATTTGCGGCACGATGAAAAAAGCACGACTGTGATCAGCGGCAATAAAAACAGAAGGAGTATTTTTCTATTCATAATAAAACCGGGAATTACAGATATACGGTATAAAGTTATTATTTTTTGCAAAAAACGAGCCGGGCAGGAGAAAAAAGTTTGCCACGATTATAGAAATACCTGATTAGCGACTATTATTCTTATGCGGAAAGAGACGTAATACGGGTTTATAAAAGATAATCAGCAGTAATAGAATTATTGCCGGAAAATTGGCTATTCGACCGATAAAATCGCCATGGCGAGTATAGAAGGTACGTTGATTGTTTAAATTGATTGAAGCTTTTAGTGCAGCGGGCACCCACCATTCGGCGCGCTGAACAATTTCGCCGCGTTGGTTGATGATAGCCGAAATACCTGTATTTGCCGACCGGGCAATACTTCGGCGTGTTTCGATAGCGCGGAGTTGCGAATAGCTGAGATGTTGCTTGTGGCCTGCCGTATTTCCCCACCAGCCATCGTTGGTAATCACCGCAATAAGATTAGCGCCATTATTGATATATCCGGTAACAAATTCGCCGAATACCGATTCGTAACATATCACAGGAGCTACACATACAACACTGTCGGTTGTATAAAAAACGCCTCTGTAATCTTGTGTGCCCCTGCTGCCTATAGGCCCTCCAAGGTCAATGGCCATATTCTCCAGAAATTTAAATAATCCGGGATACGGAAGCATCTCGACACCAACTACAAGTTTTGATTTGTGATAGATCTGAACAATTTGTGAGGTGTCAATCAAAACGGCAGAGTTATAGCTGTCGTACCATTCGTTTTGAGAAATCTGCCGTGCAGTGGGAGTGATTGAGTCGCGTGAGCCGTAAAGCCAGAGCAGATCGAGCCCTGTGATGTAATGAGCATGAGGAAACCGGGCGGTATACTGTCGCAGATGCCGGATAGTAGGATGCCGGTTGATAATATTGATCCATATATTGTTTCCGAGCGCTGTCTCGGGTCCGATGATCAGATCAGTTGAACTGTCGGCTTTGGATGAGGCCAGATCGAGCATAAGCTTCATCTGCTCTTCGTAGGGCATACCGCCAAATTTATCGTTATACGGATCAATGTTCGGCTGTATTACAACCACATTGCATGGATTGTTTTTTTCGGTATAACTATAGAAACGGATAAGTGAAAGGGATACGGGTATAGTGATTAGCAAAACCAATCCTATTGAAGTAATTATCGTTGAGGTGATTTTTTTTCCGGAAATCAATGATTGCAAAAGAAAAAAAACCATAAGGTTGATAATCAGTATCCACAGTGTACCGCCAAGAGATCCAGTAATCTCGTACCATTGAATGATATGGATATCTTTGGCAAAACCATTTCCGAGGTTGAGCCAGGGCCAGGTTATCTCAGCATCGAGATAGAAATATTCCCACGCAATCCATAAACATACGAAAGCTATATATCCGGCTGTTTGTCCGAGACGACGGCCGGCCAGATGGAAAAGCCAAAAAACAACTGTTGTTAAAAATGCGTTGGCTATTATGGCAAATATGGCTCCTCCTGCTGTTGAGTTATAAATCCACCAGGTACTGAGCAGGTTCCAGATAAGAAAAGCAATATAGCTATAAAGAAATAGTGTTCGCGGTTTATTTTTTTCTTTATTCAGCCGGATGTGTTGTTCGATAAAAAGCAGAGGAACAAGAGCGATCAAAGCAATAAAACCGGTACACCACGGCTGCCAGGGAAGACACAGCAAAACGCCGGATAATACAGCCAGTCCGAAAAGATAGATGCGTTTCACTTTTTTGTTTCATTAACATTGCATGCGCAACGGCCGGCCGTATCAGCGTTTTTGCATCCGCATGAATGGGCGGGGACCGAACCGCGTCCAAACAACGATTTAAGCCCAAGTCCGGCAAAAAGGACAACAACGACCAGAGTAGCTAATCCAATTATCTTTAAATAAATCATAACGCAATTATAGTTATTCTTTTTGAAAACGAAACAAAGGTTGTGTTAAGTATTCATAAACAGAAGGGATCGGGTTAAACCCGGATTTATCAGTTGAAAAAATCAACTGATAAACGCTCTTGAAAATTAATCCTTTGGAGCATAAACCAAAGGAAGATTTTCTACGGCGGCATCGCTTTCGCGTAGCTTCAGCAGAGCAAAGGGTTACCGGGTACGCTCAAACGGTTTTTCCGGTTGAGCTGTTTGCAGTTTTTCAACTGCAAAATCCCGGTTAAATGATAATGATCAGGAAAGTTATTTTGGCGCTTACCAGCAATACTTTGAAAAGCCAGGTTTGCCAAAAGGTTGGTTGAATCATGAACGGAGTACTGATATTATGTATTTTGTTGTTATAATGGTAGGTCAGTTCAAAGGTGTACCGTCCTTTGGGTAAACGGGTATATCTTGTGAAACGATCATTTATTTCAGGTTTAATCCATTTATTATCATAACCGGTTAGCCGGTACGCCGGTTGGCTGATGCTGTCGGTTTTATTTGACGGATCGTCCCAACGGATAACAATATCGTTATGTTTTTTATAATTAAGCATGGGGACGTTTTTTTTCGATTTAATATCTTTAATGCTGTCGACAGCCAGATGATGGATAAAGATACGGATTGATTTTACCGGCGCTGATACCGTATCAGTAACCTGTGCCTCAACGCCGGAAAAACCGCTGGAAGCCACGGTAATCAATAAAAGAAGAATGAATGGTTTGACGGTAAACATTATCGAGAGTTATGTAATATAAATGAAAACCCAAGGTGTTTATTTTTTTTGGCGGTTCTTTTTTATCCATTCTCTGGCATTAACAAATGGCTCAATCCATGGCGTTACCTGATCGTTTTTACGTTCAGCCGGATAATAAGCCCAAAGATGGGGGT
>Ga0209381_1002404_pt1 | contig 23542 bp, 17 predicted proteins | sample DewCreD2012metaG_FD_184111 | JGI IMG/M metagenome (GOLD analysis project Ga0209381, IMG submission 184111) | Hot spring sediment bacterial and archeal communities from British Columbia, Canada, to study Microbial Dark Matter (Phase II) - Dewar... ...
TGCATCAGGCGCGGCGGGCGATGTACGGCCAGGAGAACGAGGCCGGCGGGACGTGGGCCGGGCAGGTGATCGAGGCGATGTTGAACGGGTCGTTTGAGCGGTGGTGGGAGTTGCTGGTCCAGGCGCGGTTGCGGCTGCGTTCGCCGGCCAGGCGGAAGGCACTGGACGGACTGATGCAGTACCTGTTGAGTCGGAAGCACAAGCTTGACTATGCGCGTTTCAAGGCGATGGGCCTGAAGATCGGTTCAGGCCCGACGGAGTCGGGGTGCAAATCGCATTCGCGGCGGCTCAAGGGGGTGGGGATGCGCTGGACCGGACCCAATGCCCAGGCCATGACCGCCCTGGAGTCGCTTCACCAGAGCAACCTGTGGAAAACCTATTGGGAATCAAAACTCAAAGCCGCCGCCTGAAGAATTGGCAGACCCTACGCAATTGCTGTCGCCGCCCCTCACGCTGCGGTATAATGGCGCTCAGGAAGCCTTGCTCGGCTCGCTCAAGACCCGGACTTTGCACATTGTCGCCACGGTTGGCCGCTTTGGCTGCAGGAGTTGCGATGATGTTGAAGCCGCTTGCCTTGAGACCAATAGCCAGGGACGGCCCCGGGGAATAAACAGGCCCCGTGTCCGCTGAACAATCTGCATCTACCAGAGCTTGGTGCCGGGAACGCATGAACGAGTCCCACCTCGAGTATTGTCCCACATGCGAACTGGGAACAGCAGTGTTGCCGGCGAGGGCCCTATACTGCCCGCGGTGCGGGACTCGGCTCGCAGATCCCAGCAGGTCGTTGAACTCACAACAGCGAGAAGCCGTGGAGGTTGGAGAGGGGCCGGTCGCAGTCATTGCCGGCGCCGGCAGCGGAAAGACCAGAATCATCGAGTACCGCGTGCTGAACCTCGTACAAAAGGGCATCGCCCCGGAGTCAATCCTCCTGCTAACATTCACCCAGCGGGCCGCAAGAGAGATGACTTTCCGCGCCGCGAGACATGACCCGAGGTGCAAGCTCGTCGTGGGCGGGACGTTTCACTCCTTTGCGAACCGGTCAATCCGCGAATATGCTGAGGCGCTGGGGATTTCACCCGGCTTCCGCATTCTCGACGCAATCGACACCTCAGATGCGATCAGCCGTTGCAAACCAAAGATAGCCTCCGGTGCTGGGAGCGCCAGGCTGCCCGAACCGAGGACGCTCCAGTCTATTTTTTCAAAGGCGGCAACCACCGAGCGGAGCCTCGAGCAAGTGGTTGAAGAGGATTATCCCTTCTTCGGCGAGGTGGTCTCCGTGATTTCCGCGATCCATTGCGGATATCGGCGGTTCAAGCAGGAGACGGCCTGCCTGGACTTCGACGACCTGATCCTGATGCTGCGGGAGCTGGTTCGCAACAAGCCGATCAGGGCGCGCATGGCCTCGCGTCACCGTTACATCATCATCGACGAGTATCAGGACACGAACGTCGTCGAAGCCGACGCGGCCTGCCTGTTGGGTGCGGTGCATGGCAACCTGATGATCGTGGGCGACGATGCACAGAGCATTTACGGCTTTCGGGGAGCCGATTACCGCAATATCCTCGCCTTCCCACGGCGCTTTCCCGGCTGTCGAATCATCAAGCTCGAGCAGAACTACCGAAGCACGCAGCCGATATTGGATTTGGCCAACGCAGTACTCGAGAGCATGAAATACAAGTACTCCAAGTGCCTTCGATCAGCGTGCGGTGAACACGGCGACAAGCCGATTCTCGCGAAGGCGGACAGCGAGTACTCCGAAGCCCAGTGGGTCGCGGACCAGATCCACCGAAACCTCACCGCCGGGGTTGACCTGCATCGACAGGCCGTTCTCTATCGTTCCACATTCCTCTCCGACACTCTGCAATTGGTTCTTCAGGAACGGGGAATTCCATTTCGGGTCGTTGGCGCACCACGGACACTGGAGGCGCCTCATGTCAAGCTGTTTCTGGCTCATCTCCAGTTGCTTGTGGATCACCGCGACATTCTGGCCTGGAGCCGCGTGCTGTCCGCAGCCGGACTGGGCCACTTGGAGTCCGAGAGGCTCACCGAGGCGTTGGTGCAGCGTGACAACCTGACTTCCGCGTGCGATCAACTGCTTTCCGCTCAACCGCACACCGAGCAGGTGGCGGCGCTGGTTGGGCTGCTGCGGCGGGCGGCATCTGCATCGCCGGCGGCCGCGGGCCGATGCGCAATGGTTGCCGAGTTCCTGAACCCCATGCTCAGGCGGCAGTACGACGACTGGCCTGAGCGCACAGAGAATATCAACTCGCTCTGTCGCCTTGCGGCGAGACATCAGGACCTGCCCGGAATGCTCAGGGACCTGGTGATTGACGCGACACAACCGCTGGCAGACAGCGGTGCAGCGGACCAGAAGGACATGCTGACGCTGAGTACCATTCACTCCGCCAAAGGTCTGGAATGGGACATTGTGTACCTGTTGGGAATGAGCGATGGCGTGTTTCCGGATCGTCGCTCGATCGACAGCCCGGATCGCCTGGAGGAAGAGCGTCGCCTGTTGTATGTGGCGATCACCCGGGCAAGGCGAAAGCTGATGCTCAGCACTCGGAGCAGCGAGCCTTCCCGCTTTCTGAGGGGTTGGCAGGCTGGTGACAAGCTCACGACTATAGGTGTTGAATCACCGGAGAAGTGCACCCCGGTGCGACGTCAGGTGCAGCCGGCGCCGCAGGCCTTGGCCCAGCAATTCGAGATAACAAAGGAACCTGCGACCGGTAGCGGTGGCCGGAGAGGATGTCTGCTCGGATGGTTACTTGGCCTCGTTGGCCCAGGGTAGAGGTTACGTCGCGGGGGTGCGATGGATACCGTTCCGACTGCGAGAGATGTTCGGGCGAAATTCATGGCAGTAGGCGTGTAAAAGGGATGCGGGGCGGCGCGCGATTGGAGGCCGGCGGGTTGCTGACGTATCGATGGATCCCGTCGCTTCACTCACATGGTGGAACAACCCGCACCGGCTCCGCGCCATCGGGCACCCGCACGGGGCCGAGAATGAGCGCCAGGCGTGGCCGGAGTTGCACGGCGCGATTCAGGCGGCGCGGAAAACGTATCAGCAGGAAGGAAAGACTCCGGACTCTGCGGCCATGTCGAATACGATCATGGCGATTCATGGGGCGGCGCCTCTTCCGCCGCCTGAGCCGACCACCGCGGGTCGTTGAGCGCGGCCTCAAGCTCAGCCCCGGCAAGGCGTGCCTGGCGTTGCCCGTCCCCCATTGCACTGATGAATTCCGCCAGTTCACGGCGAAGTTCCTCCGGCCAGTCAGGATAACCGCCGAGCCGGTCGAAGCATGCCTTGAGGCGGCGGGCACCGGCGATGTCACGGCCCATCTGCTCGTGAAAGGTCTCGTTCAGGTCGTCGCTGTCGCCATTCACGCAGACGAGGTAGCGGCCCAACTCCCGCAAGAGGCGCAGACGGGCGGCGTTAATCTGGCGCTCAAGACCCCGGCATTCGACCTTGCGCGCAGCCTCAAGCGATTGCCTCGCAGCACAAGTCGCTTGCTGCAATGCGTCCTGCTCCGCCTTCTTCCAAGCCGCGGGATCTGGGTAAGTTCCATCCCAGGCTTCGACCAACTCGCCAAGCTGCCCTATCGTAGCAACCATCTGGGGGCCAGCCGGCGAAACCCACACCGCGACAGATCGGCGCAGCGAATCAACCTGCGCCGACGCCACCACGAGCGGCAGACGCTCCCCAGGTCGCCGGAGCCCCTCCGCCAGTTCACGGAGTTTGCGCTGCATCGGACACAGCGGGATGAGCTTCCTGTCGCCCTCGATCACCTCCTGCGTGGCACCGAAGTGGACTTTGCCTTCGGCGCCGCCGGAGACGACGATGACATCACCCTTTACAACGGCCTTTGGACCGAATGAACCATCTAACAGCTTAAGGGCCTCTACCAGGTGCTCGCGGGAGATTGGAGACATGGGTGCAGGCACCTCATCAGCGCGATTCTCGACATAGGTCTCGGCGGCCAGCGCGTCCTGCTCCGCTTTCTGGGCCTCGGCAATCAGGGATTCCAGATCGTCCTGCTCCGCCATCAGCATCTGACGGGCACGCGACAGAACCGGCTGCATTGCGCCCACGAAGTGCTCGAACAGGCCACACCGCTCCCGTAGCACGTGATAGACCCGTTCGTCCACGCTCTCCTTCAGGAACATGTTGACGATGAGAATCTGCGGGTGGCGCTGTCCGATGCGGTCGATGCGGCCGATACGCTGCTCAACTTTGCTCGGATTCCAGGGAAGATCGTAGTTGACCAGTGCACCGGCGGCCTGGAGGTTCAAGCCTTCGCTGGCCGCGTCGGTACAGATGAGAATCCCGAGCTTGCCCTCGCGGAGCATGCGGGCAATCGCGTCCTTGCCCACCATCCTCCACTGCGTCCCGTCCCACACCTGGCCGCCGTCGCCGCTGTAACACCCGAGAGCGGTGCCATAGTGGTCCACGAGGCTGTCGCGCAGATAAACCATCGTGTCCACATACTCGGTGAACACCAGCACGGATCTCCCGTCGTCGGTCAGTTGGCGGAGCAGGCCGAAGAACTTGTCTCGCTTGCTGTCGGTGGCGCCCAGGGAGTCCAGTTCCTGGAGCAACCGGTCCACGTCGGCCAGTTCGAGGCGGGCGGTTTCGGGATCCTGCGGCAGTGCAAGGGAGATCTTGCCCTCGCCTTCGGGCGTGTCGTCCAACCCGAGGGCTTCGGGCACATCGCCGGCCTGGAGCACCGGGTCGTGGGCTCGTTGTTCGATCACCCGGAGCAGACCATCTCGGCGGCGCCTCAGGCTCTGCTTGAGTGCCGCCGGCGAGCTTGAAGCCCGCCGCCGGTAGATCGTCATCACAAAGCCCTTGCCCGGCTTCTGGCCTTCCAGCTCCTTGAACCGGCGGTTGATGTACCGCGTGATGTCGTTATAGACGGCACGCTCGCGAGGGTCGGAAAAGTCGAACTGAACATCCATCACCTGTCGCACAGCCGGCGGCGCTCCTACCAGGCCCAATTCGTGGTAGTGCCGCAAGGTCGTCCGCGTGTTGCGGTGCATGCGGCGGGCCAGGGGAGAGCCGGTGCGGAGCCAGCGCAAAATGACGGGCCGCTGGGACGGCGGCGCAAAGGCAAGCCCGCGTGCCAGCGCGCGGGGGTCGGCCATCGACAGGCAACCGTCAGTCAATCCTGGGAAGTCCTGATCGGCCAGTGCCAGCGATGCGGCGCCCATCGCCGTCTTCTCGTCGCAGCAGCCGGCCGCGATACGGGCAACGGCATCGTAATAGCCGCGGACGGCACGAAAATCCGCCAGCCACGCGCCGCCCTCGCCCAGGACGGATAGCAAATCCCAGGGTTCCCAGGGATGCGTCTGCATTGGCGTGGCGCTGAGCAGCAGGATGCTCCGGGTTCGCCGCTGCAACTGCAGACGACGCAGCAGCTCCAGCAACAGGTTGGCGCTATTGAACTCGGTCTCCACCTGCCTGGCCCGTCGGGCCGCATGTGCCTCGTCCAGCAGCACCAGGTCCCAGTGCTCGGCCGCCAGCAGAATGGGCAGGTTGTTCTCCGTTCTCGCCGTTTCCCGGCTCAACAGCAGGATGTCCTGCCTGAGCGCCTCGGCCAGGCCGCCGACCTTCTCCGGGCGATCATCCGGCCACACCAGCGTGTCGATTCCCTCCAGGCGCGGTACGATCAATGCGCCCTTCTCCCGCAATTCCGCCTGCCACTGTTTGAGCAGCCCGGCCGGCACCAGGAGCAGGGCGCGCTTGACACCGCGCCCCGCCAGAAGCCGCCGGAGCACGGCGATGGCCTCGATCGTCTTGCCCATGCCGACCTCGTCGCAGAGAAGCCTGCCCGCAGGCCAGGCCCGCGAGGCTTCCTCGACCACGCTCCGCTGGTGCGGCCAGAGATTCACCATCAACGTCGCGTCACACGCTGCGGCTCCGTCATGCAGATACGGCGCCTCGATGATGTACTTGAAGATCATCGCGGCCTTCTGCCGCGACAGCGCGTTGCTGGGTTCCTGGTCAGGCGGAGTATCGGGGGCGAGCCTGATGAGCTTCAGTCGCAGGGCCTCGGGCAAGCTGACGGTGTGAACATCGGGGTGCGCATCGCCCCACAGGGCCTCGAACTCGCCCTCGAAGTAGTTCAGGCGGGCCTTGTCCTCCCATCCGGTCGAAATCTCCAACTGCTCGTAGTTCGATGCCAGCCCCTGGGCCGACTCGTTGCCGCTGCCGCTGAACACCACAGCGTTGCCGGCCGGGTCGTAGATGACGCCAAACTTCCCGTGAACGATACCCGTCCCGTGGCGCATCACGCCGACGCGGATCTCCAGCAGCCCCCTGGCGACCAGCCACGCAAGCATGGCCAGCCGCTGCTTCTCCAGCACGTCCCTTGTTGCCTTGAACCGCTTGAGAAGCACCGCCTCAAGCGGTGCGGTGTCGCCGGTTTCCACCAGGGCCTGCACGTCCTGCGGCTCCAGTTGCTCATTGACCACCAGCCGCACCGCCGGCCGCGGCGCCTTGTCTCCCAGCGCCACCAGACGCTCGATCAGTCCCGCAAAGCCGCGCGCCGCCGCCGCCAGCACGCTGCTGGAGAAGTACGCACAACAGCGGTCGTAGCGCACCGCCGCCCCCAGCGCCGGCACATACAACTCGTCCAGCAACATCGGGTCCGGGCCGCGCAGGAATCGGCGCCACGTCCGGGAACGCAAACCGCCGGCGCTTGCAGAGGCCTTCTTGCTCATTGCTCGGCCTCCGTTTCCTCTTCGTCCTCCTCTTCTTCACTCGCATCGGCCGGCTCTTGGTACGGCAATTCGCCTTGTGCCGGCGCCTTGGGCGTCCAATCCGGCGGCTCGATTCCGAACAGCGGCTGGAGCAGGGCATGCCAGGCGCGGAACTCGGGGAACAGCGCCGCCGCGGAAGTCTTACCCTTCTCGTGCTTCACCGCTTCGGGAGCGGCCAGCACCAGGGCCTGCATCAGCCTGGCCACCGCCGACTCCTTGCCCCAGTTCTGCTGCCGGGCCAGCGCCTTGGCTGAACCCACCCCGCCGGCGCCGCCCTCAATGTGGCGCAGCGCCAGCGCGTGGCAGGCGTCCAGCGCCGTGCGGAAGACCGGATCGTTGGGGTGGACCTTGAGCACTTCCTTCCTGGTCCGCTTCTTCTTCACAGTCACCGGGCCGAAAAGCGTCTCCTGGGCCTCATCCGGCGTCAGTGCCCTGTCGCGCCGCCGCTGATGGGCGGAGAGCATCTTGATCTTGTCGCCCGACTTGCTGATCAGGCCCGCCGCGATCACCTGCTCGACCTCCATGCCGACGGCCTTGCCCAGCAGGTGCGCCTCGTTGAAGCGGAACTCCGCCGCACCCAGCACATCCCAGCACAGCAGGACAAACCTGCCCTCGGCCTCGACGCCCTCCAGGCCGCGCCTGGCGTGCAACTCGATCCGCCACTGGCTGACCGCATCCGAAGCCTCGTCGATCGCCTTGTCCACGCCCACCGCCTGACCCGTATCCGTGCGCACCTGGTCATACTGGCTGTAGACCTGCATCGCCGGGCCGAACGAACCGACCAACTGGTCCACCGGGTTCAGGCCCTCCTTCATCAGGCGCTCGGCGCTGTCCCGGGCACACTGGCGGATTTCCTGCTTCATCTGCGCCGTGAAGTACCCCACGCCCGCCCCGGCCGGCCGCTTGCGGGCCACCAGGATCACCGTGCTCTGGGCGGCGTTCTTCTTCGCCTGGTGGAGGCTGTGCTCGCTTTCGGTCTTCACCGGCCAGGTCGCGGTGATCTTGAACCCCGCCTGCACGAGCGACGCGAAGAGCGCCTCCCATGCCTCCTGCTTCTTGTGGGTAAACATGACCGTCAGCACGCCGTCATCCCGCAGGATGCGCCGGCACTCGGCGAACGTCTCGGCCATCAGCTTGCGGTAATGCTGCCGCGCCTCGTCCTTCGCGTCCTTGGTCCTGGCGTGGTTCTTCCTGAACCGGGAGGCGTTGACGACGGCTTCCTGGTCATGTTCGCACAGGTAAGTGCTGAACCACTCCGGCCGACGGTGGCCCTGTGTGCGCTTGAGCCAGACATAGAAGAAATCGGCCAGCTCCGAATACTGCACGTTGTCGTCATAGGGCGGATCGACCACCACCGCCGTGACGGACTTGTCGGCCAGGTGCGGCAGGCTCGTCGCCGAGCCCATGCTGATTTCGGCCGGGGCTGTTGAGTCAGCATGTGCCAAACCCGCCAACTGTTGGGCTGACTCAAGAGTATTGTCGATGGCCCATTCAACGCCTGTGCCTGCGTTACACGGGGCCATCTCCGCAAAAGAAGCCTTGAACGCGAAATCGTGGCGGTCGAAAACGCTTCGCATTACACTCCGCGGGGCGTGCCATGACGCAAGGTAAGAGTTGTAATTGGCAAGCTTGTCGATGACGAAGGCCAGCAGATGCACGACCGCTTCGCCGGCGTCGTGGTCCTCGGCCTTGATGATCTCGTCGCGCAGGCGGTTCAGTTCCTCAACAAGCGTTCCGAAGCACAGCAACTGCCGGGGCGAGAGCATGTCGGCCCAGCGGGGCATCCCATAAAGCCGCGGCCGGTCGTCGCTGGACACCTCCGGGTAAAGTTCCGTCGGTATCACATTGTTCTTCTCCCACGCCGGGCGGAGTTTCTTGAGTTCCTTCTCGGCTGCTGCCAGGGCGTCGATGTCGGCCTGCTCGGGTGGCTGGAACTTCAGGCCCTGGGGGGTCTTGATGGCCACGGCGTAGAGGGCGCTTTTCATCCTGCCCTGCTGGGCCATGGCCTTGATGTAGTCGGCGGGGATGGGTCGGCCGGTGAACAGCGAGATGCCCTTGCCGTTGTCGTAGGTGGGCGGCGGGGGATCCTTGATCTGCCCGGCGCCCCTGCCGACTTCCCTGATCTGCACGCGCCAGGTTCCCTTTTGCTGGTCCACAGCGGGCACGGCCGCGATCGTCCGCCCCCCGCCCTTGGGTTTCAGCAGATGCCAGTCGGGCACCAGCGGCGTTTCGAAGCCGGTGTCGGGACAGGGCACCGTGCGGGCGAAAATGTAGGCGTGGACCGACGCGAAACGATGCTCGGGGTAGAACTTCTCCAGGCGTTTCTCGACCCGCTCCAGCCATACCTTCGCCCATTTCCGGGCCTTGGCGGCCAGTTCAGGACCGAACCGGATCGGGTAATCGACGGTGGCTTCCAAAACCGAGCAGGCGACGGGGTTGTACTCGTTGGCCAGCGTCTTGAAGCCCAGCCGCGCCGATTCCAGCGGAATAGACCCGCCGCCGGCCATCGGGTCGATGACAGTGATGTCGTCGCCCCAGAGTTTGCGTGCGGCAGCATGCGCCGCATCGAGATACTTCATGGCAATGTTCGCCTTGAACGCGCGGTCACAGTTGAACCCGCCCTCCACGCGGTAGCCCGTATCCATCAGCTGGCGAATCTGCACCAGTTCCTGCGAGCTACGGCCGAATCCCAGCAGCCGCTCGAACACATCGCGCGGGAAGTCGGCGGGCAGGAGAGAGGCCAGCACGGCCGCCCGGCTGGCGCACAGCGGGCGCCGCGCCCACCAGACGTGCAGGCGTTTGTCCGGGGGCTGCTGGCCGGTGGAGCGTTCGCGGATGCACTCCACGCCGATGGCGGCAGCCGGGAGCCAATCCTCGATCAAAAGGCGGGGGCACTGGCGCGAAGCCCCGTCGCGGGATTTCGTCTGTTGGGTATTCAGGGGCGCCCTCCACCGGCCCTGGGCCGGTATTCGTTGAAATCAAGACACTGGTCGTAGGTGGCGCGATCGATACGGACCCATTCCGTGCCGGCGATGCCGCGCCGGTTGTTGTAGGTTGGGCTGACCGGGAACGCGCAAGCCAGTCTGATCCAGCGGTTCTGCGCGATGGAGATGCTCTTGACCTCGTCGGCGACTTCAGAGAGATCCTGGTCCTGGCTGAAGATGAGGGCAACGTCGTACTGGTTGTCACGCGCCATGCGGACGATGTCCAGGGCGATGCGAATGTCGATGCCCTTCTCCTGGCCGACCAGCACGGTGGTCACGCCGCCGCCGGGCAGTTTCACGGTCTGGTTGCGGTAGCGCAGGTGACGGGCGAAGGTGTGGATGCCTCGCGTGCCCATGACGGCGAGTTTGGCGGTCCAGAAATGATTCCACCAGGGATCATCCTGCGGACTGGGGATGCCGGTGTAGAAGTGCGTGGCGACCAGTCGCCAGCCGCGCGCGCCGCAGAGCGTCTGCGCGAGAAGGCCGGCATCGTAATTCGGCCACGGGTAGCCGAAGGCGTACTTGGCGGCGTAGAAGAGATTCTGTCCGTCGATGAACGCGACGGCTCGCTTGATCCGGGGTTCAGCAGGCATCCGCGTCCCCCCCGGTCCAACCGCCGCCCGTATAAAGCAGTACCCCGCAGAAGGCCTTGCGGCTGGTTCTGCGGGGAGTAGATTCAATCATAACTCCAACCCGGAGGGCTAACCCAGTCGGCTGGAGAGCAACCGACTTAACAACTCTAATACGCGACGCCTGGTTGTCAAGTTCCAAATCGGTCATTTCACCGCCTCAGCCAGAATCCGCAGGGCTCGAACGGCCCGATTGCCGCCCGGCCGAATCATAAGTCCAAGCCACCAGGCGGCTTCTGTTCCGTCGGCTTGCCGCAGGTTATCGGCCGCGCGGTGCAGTCGGCCCGCGTCACGGAGGCCGGAGGCAATCTTGGCGAAACAGGCCACCTTGGCGCCCCAGTCGGCGTCGAGGGGAAGGAACGGGCCGGGTACGAGCCGGCCATCCGGGGACGAGGCCCGGACGGCGGCGCGCAGCAGCGAGGCCGCCGCGGAGAAGGCCAGGGGCGAGATGGCCGCAACGCGACTGAGTCGCTCATCCTGCTTCGCGTTGAGCGTCCTGCGGTAGAGGATGGCAGCGTCGCCGGCCCGGCGGCGGACAACGCGCAGAGCAAAGGTGGCCTGGCGAATCTGTCTCATTTGCCGCCCTCCGGCCTGTCGAACAGCCCCTGCACGGAAACGCCTCCGGGGCATTTGTCCTGGACCTGCTCCAGGGCGGATCGCATGCCCGTGCGCCCGGAAGCGCCGAAGGTGAGCTTGAGATCCAGTTCGAACTGGCTGCCCGCCTGGAGCGAGTTGAAGACTGTCTGGGCTATTTGCAGCGGCTTGGCGGGATGCGTCGGCTTGAGGTCGTTGGCCGCGAAGTTCATGCTCCCGCCGTCCTTGAGTGCGCCACCGACCGACACGGAAACGGATAGTTGATCAGCGCCCAGCGGCTGCACGGCCTGCTGCATCATCGCGGCATCCGAAGGCGACGAAGCGATCAGATGAAGTTCGAGCAACGGTCGCTCATCGGCGTACTCGAAGAGTTTGTCCCAATTTGTGGCCGTGGCCTTGCCGGGAGGCGGAGGCGACGGAGGGGGCGGCACATCGCCATCGGTGCCTCCACTGCCGCCCGCGCCGCCGGCGGGCTTCGAGGGCTTATCCTCCTTGAGCCAAGCCGTGGCTTCGGCGGTGCCGATGGCGGCGACCTGAACACTGTCGTCGAGCGGGAACGAGGAGAGCACATCCCGCGTGCGGCGGCGTTTGCCTTCGGGGCCTTCGATGCAGCCCTGCGCGTCATAGGCTCGGCCATCGGAGAGCCGGATGGCGATTTTGCCATCCTCCACGGCCTTCAGGAGGGTGTTGCGGACGATGGACGAATCGGGGATGAGGCGGAGCCTGGGCGCGGCGAGGAACCGTTCGTGAACAGCCTTGGCGGTGAAGACATTGGGTTTGTCGGCCAGCGGCGTGGCACCCGGCAGGACTTCCTTGACGAACAGGTGGCTGTCGAGACAGGCACCCGGCTGGTAAATGAGGTCTTTGGCCTCCAGAAACTTCTTGAGGCTGCTCTGGCCATGGGCCTTCTGGAGAATCTGGTCGTCGGGAACCTGGTACTGCTCGTCGATGTGACAGGTAGCGCCCCCGGGCAGCACGACCACGTCGAAGGCGCGGCGGGTCTGGATGGCAAACTGGCGCTGCAGTTCCGGGGAAATCTTCTTGAGCTGATCGCGGACCAATTTGCCGGTGTCTCCCTTGTTTTCCCTCTCGATTTCCATCGCCGCCAGCATGCGCTGGGCCCTCTCGACAGCGGCATCGAACGCGGTGGGGCTGGCTGTGATGGCCAGGATGGCGTTCTGGAATCGTCGCGGCATCGGCGCCGCCGGGTCGGTATCGTCCTCGTATGCGCAGACGGCCCTGGCAATCTTCTCGGTTTCGCACAGCGCCAGTTGCAGCGCGGCCGATTCCGGCACCTGCTTGGCGGAGGTCGGCCAGTTGGCGACCTTGAACGTCATGCCGGAGAAATAGCCTTGGGCTTCGGCGAGCACGCGGCTCCTGGCATCTTCGATGGGAATCTGACTTTTGCGCTGCTCGATTTGCTTGAGCACGTTCGGCTCGAAGCGGAATTGACATCCCTTGCCCGACGCGGTGGGATAGGTGTGCCAACAGACCCCCATGAGGCGGTCCATCGCCTCAACCGGCTCGGGACCCGCCTCGTCGGGCCGGAGCACGGCAAGCGTGAGGTCAGACGGTTCGAGCCCACTGTTGGCGCTGAGAGGTATGCTCTCCAGGAGGATGGCCGACGCGACGCGCTGGTGGATGCCGCCGGGCTTGCCGCCGTCGAGTTCAACGGCGTGGCCCGCCACGTCCGCGGTGATTGCGGCCTTGAACTCGGCGCGATCCAGGCGAGTCAGGAGGTCGCCCTGAATGGCGTTGCTGGTCCAGTTCACCTCGCCGGCCGTAATCAGTTCAACGTCTCGCCTGGCTTCCCAAACGTCCCGGAGGATGCGGGCGAAGAGCCGGAGCACGCCGCGGCTTTTCTGGAAGGATTGGAGGGCCTGGAGGTGCCCCTGGGCGGTGAGCAGCAGGCGAGGGTGGAAGGGATAGGACTCGACCACCTTCTGAGAGTATTCCGTCGTGGCGCATTCCGCCGGGACGACCCCGGGGCAGTCCTTGAGCACACGCTTATAGAGCTCATGGTGGGCGGCGGAGGTTTTCTGCGCCGCCGTGGCGTCCACCTTTTCGAGCAGGCGCCGGACGATCACCTTCGCGGATTCGTCGCCGATGGGATCAAAGTCGGTGAACTTCCGGCCCGTCACGTCGTCGAGCTTCGTGGCCGCGGCCTGCACCGCCGTGCCGAGCTTTGCGGACTGGCTGGCGTAGGCCGCCTGGCCGCCGGGGTCGGTGATGATGAGCACGGTCTGCGGGCGCTTGCTGACGACGGCCGCGAGGGAGTTGATGAAGCCCAGCAGATTGCCCTGGCCCCGGTCGGAGAGCTTCGCCATGTAGATGACGAGTTCGTCCAAGAGGATCAGGACCGGCCCCCTGGGAAAGACCGATTCGATCTGGTTTTCGCTGGGCGACGACTCCGGGTCGTCTGCCTTGCCCAGCAGTTTAAGGCCCCGGTCCGGATCAAGTTGGCGGAACAATTCGCCCCAAAGACTCTGGACTTTGGTATTCCCGTGCGATGTGAACTCGGGCACTCCGCCCTTGCCGGCGTCAATCGCGGCAACGTGGACCTTCCTGGGTCGGCCGGCCGCGGGCAGCAGTTCCGTGCCCATCGACAGATCGCCGATGTTGTGGGCCAGATGCCAGAGCGCCATCAGTGCGTGCGTCTTGCCGCCGCCAAACCCCGTGCTGAGCCGCAGGGTGGCGCCGCCTTCCTTGTCGTCGGCCAGGCGGGCGAACACGGCCTGGACAACCTTGCAGAGCTGCTTGGCCGGGTGGGTGTTCTGGAAGAAGACGGGGGCGTCACCGTAGACGGGCGGCGCCTTGCCGGCGATCAGGTCGCCAAAATCAGCGGCAAAAATGGCATCTGCCAGTTCGCCCTTCAGCACCTCCTTGCGCGGCTTACACCCTGAGAGAATTCCCATTGATGGACCTCACAATCCAGTTTCCCAATGTCAGTTATCGCTTCAAAAGCCGCCACCGATTATCGAATCAAACGCTGCCAGTGCTGTGAACCTATGTATCCCATTGCCATGGGATTTTCAAAAGGCGCTGCGGGGATCAGTCGTAAACCGATCGTCTGCCCTGCTCCAGTTCTGTCAAGACGTCGTTCCAGTAGCGGAGTGCCTCGTCATCCATCTCCTCCCATGGTTCCGCCATCGCGTACGTCGTTATGTGCTCGGCGAACCTTGCATCCAGATCGCTCCGGTTCTGGTAAAAGGCATCATCCCCCATAATCTCACGCCATTCGTTCGACCACCGATAGTATTCGATGCCGGGCTTGCACCCGGCCTTCACCATATCGATGATCTCGTCCCCTTCGTCCTCTGCCCCAGCGGCTATTCGCTTGACGGCCTCGGCGTGTTCCTCGGCACTCAACTCAAGCGGGCCCTCGATATGACTCGTCACCTCGGTGCCTCCTGCATAAAGTCCCTCGGCACAGAGCACGTAGATCGACGCCGACGCACCGTAACCAGGAGACTCATCGAACCACAACAACGAACCTTGGATTCCGCCCAGCCGCTTCAACATCGCGCCACGCCCATTCTCAAGATCCTGGGCGGTTCTGGTCGTTGACTCCTTCTGTTCTGGCGCGGAGCTTGCCTGGGGCATCGGATTTGTTGCGGCGACCTTCTTCCGTTGTGGCTTGTTGGGGTGTCTTGCCGCCGTCTGCTTGCGTACTCGCTTGGTCGAAGTCCGCTTCGGCTTGGGCCGGGAACCCAGTCGCTTGAGTTTGCCCCGTGCCGGCGATTGCTTGTTCGTTCGTTTTCGCGGTTTCATGATGGCTCTCCGAAAGTAAAGAACAGTACTCCGAGAAATCCGTAAAACGGCGTTCGCATTGTCCAGATTCTCACTGATTGCTTCGACTTGGCTCTTCCGCCCTTTGCGTCAGGCGGGCTTGTTCTGAGGGGATTTGCGATGCAAGGTGCATGCGTGCTGTCGGCTGCATGGAAGAAAGGGAAAGGGCCATGAGATTTCGAGTGAAACTGTGGGTGTATTGGGTCGGCCCTCCGTTGAGAGATCGGCCCAGTCATGGTCGCCGTATGGATCAGAAACGATGACGCCCGGAGTCTCCTGACACCTCTTCCAACGGGAGTGCTGGAGAAACAGGCAGAAGACACCTTCCTTCATATGCTGTGCCAGATCAGCAATCATGTCGGACATGGACTTCATGACTGGCCTCCCACAGGCGCTGTGCGAACATCGATCTTGCCGTCAACAGCAGCGCGCCGTCGCCGGCCGGTGTTCCGTGGATCGGAAAGATGCCCACATCTTTCCTTTCATGGATGGCTGGCACGATGCGGCTGGTCGCCCCGTAAAGGGCATAACCGTGCTCTCGGGGAATGCCCGACCCATGGACCGCAAAGACTAGATCGACGTGAGCCATTCAACTCCTCCCTGTTACGGGCCAGATACGGAAATGCCCCGCGCCAACGAAACCAACTAACCCGGCGGTTCACCCCGAACACGTTCAACCTACCGCGCCAGAGCGACCGGTCCAAGCTTCGGGCCGGTTTTTCAACAGCGACCAGCATGCACTACCGCACTGACAGCACTATGTCAGACGCCGCGGGTGTAGCGTAGAAAAGCAGCAAGCGCTGGCCCTCCGTTTGTGCCCGGCATCGCGTCGAACAGCCCGCAACGCTCGACGTCCAGGCTCCAGTGACTCACCAACGCCGCCACCGCCGTCACGTTCCCTCCCTTCCATCGCATCCCCGGCCCCTTCATCCGCAGGCCGATCTGCTTGCAGAAACTCTCCATCGGACCGCTGCTGATCCTCCAGAGGCAGGCGTCTACGAAACCCCTGCCCCAGCCCACCCCCGCGCCAACGAAACCCTCGTTTTCGACAGCGCCAGAGGGTTCTGTAGACGTTGGCGCTCAGGGCACGTCCAAACATCAAACCTTATGGTGGGCCGCTCTGGTCAGCAGGCACCTCACCGCTTCGGCCTTTTCCTCCGGTGTCAGGGGCAGCCCGGCAATCATCGCCAGGGCGGTGGCGAAGTTGTCGTTTCCACAGGTTGGGGCCGGGGCGGGTTCGGGGGCCGGTGCGCCGCTTCTTGCGCCGCGCTGTGATGCAATATGTGAATTTCCTAAGGAACTTGCAGCATGTTCGATTCCTGTAACGCCCACTTTCGATAACCTTGGCCGCTAACCGCAGTTGCGGTGACCTGCCGGCGGTCGGCAGTGCAGCCTTCAACGAGAAAATGCGCGGTGTCACACCGCGCAGGAGCTTGAAGGAGCCAGCACATGCCGAAGAAGGTTCCCTGCTACCGACAGCGCAGCGGTTCAGATCAGGCCGTCGTCACGCTCATGGATGCCGTGACCAAGGAGCGGCGCGACTATTGGCTCGGCACGTTCAACACCCCACCCAGCCGCAAGCGATATCATCGCCTTATCGCCTTGTGGGAAGCCCAGGGCCGCGTCCTGCCGCCTCCCGACGATGACCCCGCATGCGGTACGCACAAGATCACCGTCGAGGAAATCATCAACCAGTATTGGAAGTGGGCCGAACACACTTACGCGCCGGGCGAGGCTCACTGTATCCGCATGGCGCTTCGCATGCTGCGGCGCTTGTACGGTTCGACGCCTGCGGTTGATCTTGGTCCGAAGCGGTTGCGGCTGATCCGTGAGCAAATGATCCTCGGCGACCCGTCGGAAACGCCGCCGCGAAAGCCGTGGGTTCGCACGTTCGCCAATCGACAAGCGCACAGGATCGCAGCCATGTTCAAGTGGGCCGCCGGCCAGGAACTGCTGCCTGTTTCCGTGTACCAGCAACTCAAGACGCTGGAGCCGCTCAAGCGTGGGCGCACGCAAGCGCGCGAGCCTGAACCGGTTCGCCCCGTGCCCGACACTTTGGTCAACCCCCTGGAGCGCGTCGTCAGTCCGCAGGTCTGGGCGATCATTCAGCTTCAGCGCTTGACCGGGGCACGTTGTGGCGAACTGTTCACGCTGCGTCCCATCGACCTGAACATGGACCCCAATACGGGCATCTGGACCTTCTCGCCCGATGCTCACAAGACCGCCCATCACGGCAAGAAGCGAACGATCTATTTCGGACCCCGCGCTCAGAAGATCGTCGAGCCGTTCCTGGCCGGCAGACCCGTGGACCGCTACTTGTTCAGCCCCGCCGAAGCCGAAGAGAAGCGCCGCCAGGACATGCACGCCCACCGCAACACGCCCATGTCCTGCGGCAATCGCCCCGGCACCAACAACGTCAACCTGCCCTCGCGGATGCCGGGCGACCACTACACCACCGACAGCTACCGCCGCGCCATCGCCCGCGCCTGTGGCGTGGTCTTTCCGCCTCCACCTCACCTGGCGCGGACGAGAGTCAAGGCGAAGAAGGGGCTGCGCTGGGAGAGCAAGGCCGAGTGGAAGCAGCGGCTCGGGCCGGATCGGTGGGCGGAGTTGCGCCTCTGGGTCAAGGACCACTGCTGGCATCCCCACCAGCTCCGCCATACCGCCGGCACATCCATCCGCCGCCAGTTCGGCCTGGAAGCGGCGCAGATTGCCTTGGGCCATAGCAGCGCCCTGGTGACGGAGGCCGTTTACGCGGAGCGCGACATGGAGAAGGTCGTGGAGATCATGCGGAAGATCGGGTAGAGATCCAGTTACCAGTTACGTAACTCGCTGGCCCGCGATTTTTCTCCTGAATTTCCCAAGTTCGATAAGCCTCCATCCTGCCGCAGTTTAGGCCACTGGCGAAACTCTCGCCGGTGGCCTTTTTGCTGGGTTTCGAGTTACACCCACCAGCCAACCCATAAAAGCCCGTGCATCGCGATCACACACAGCCCAACGGAGGCAGCGATGATCGAGGAGACGCGGGATGAGGGCAATGACAGCATCGTCAACGGCAACGACTACACGGCCCTGTTCAGCTACGGCCTGGCCAGCAACCGGATGAAGAAGGCGCAGACGGGCCATCAGGCCGCGACGACGGCGTATGCGTACAATGACCGGGACCAACTCACGGCCGAGGGAGCGGATGCCAATTCGGATGGGATCCCCGACCCGGCCACGGCCACCACCTACGCCTACGACGATAACGGCAGCACGGTCAGCAAGACCATTGGCGCAAGCGTCACCGCATTCATCTGGGACCTTCGCAATCGCATGGTCGCCGTGGATGCGCCGGGGACGGCCAATGACGCCACGTACAGCTATGACAGCGATGGCGTGCGGGTGAAGGAGGTTACGTCCTCCGGTACCACGTACTACCTGAACGATCCGCAGAACCCCACCGGCTACGCTAAGAAACTATCTCAAAACACGTTCCTTGGCCGATAAGAAGGCATAACCACTGACAAGGAGCCACGGATGGCCAGGAATAAGAAGACCCATCAGCCGCTGCCCACGATCTGGCAAGTCGGCGACGAACTGTGGAACATCATCCAGAACATCCTCGACGAACTCGACCCGCCGGCCAGGACGGGCCGGCCCCGCACCGACCAGCGCAAAGCGCTCAATGGCATCCTCCATGTGATGCGCAGCGGCTGCCAGTGGAACCAGCTGCCCAAGCAGTTTGGCGACGATTCCTCGGTGCATCGCACCATGCAGCGGTGGATCGGCAAAGATGTATTCCGCCGTATCTGGGCCGTGCTGGTGGACAACTGCCGGGAACTGGGGGCGTGGACTGGCAATGGCAAAGCGCCGACGCGGCCATGGGCAAGGCGCATTTTGGGGGGATGATGTCGGCCCGAACCCCACGGATCGCGGCAAACCCGGCACCAAGCGCAGCGTGATCGTGGAGGCCGACGGCGGGCCGCTGGAATGGACCCCATGCATGCCTGGGCGGCAAGGCTTCAGTCACCGGTGAGACGGGGCGATGCGGGACGAACGCTGCACACTCCACCTCTGCCCTCACCCCCACCCCGCGCAACACCCGACCCGGCGGCATCAGATTTGCTGCCAGTAACACCTTCGGCCTCTCCGGGGTAATAATAGTGCTCATGGCATTCGCCACTCTCGCCACCATCGTCGCTCCCTGGCTTCGTCGCTCCCTGCCGCTCTTTCTCCCACTCCTCCTCTGCCTCTGGGCGCACGCCGCCGATCCGGCCTGGATTGTCACCCGATCCACCGCCGGCACCGGTTCCCTCGCCGATGCCATTGCAAAAGCCAACGCCTCCACCGCCGGCGGCACCATCACCTTCAACCTGCCCCAGACCGACCCGGGCTACGATCCCGCCAGCAAGACCTGGCGCATCCCGCTCACCTCTCCGCTTCCCCCGATCACTCGCGAAAACATCACACTCGACGCCTCCGGCCAGCTTGGCCGCATCGTCATCGTGGCCGAGCGCGAGGGCATCGACCACGCCCTCACCATCGCTTCCGCCCGCTGCCGCGTTCGCGGCCTGGCCATCCGCGGCTTCAGGCACGGCCTGGTGCTCTACGGCACAGCCGCTCGGCACAACACAATCTCCGAGAATACCCTCGGCCCCGACAACGAAACCGCCCTGGTCCTGACCGATGGCGCCAGCGACAACACCATCTTCGACAATGTCATCTCCGGCAACCGCTCCATCGGCGTCTACATCGGCGGCCGGCAAACTTCCGCCAACACCCTCAAGAGCAACCGGATCGGCTGCGACGCCACCGCCACAACCCGCATTCCCAATTCCATCGGCGTCATGATCGCCCGCTCATCCAGGAACCTGCTGGCCGGGAACACCATCTCCGGCAACGACGACATCGGCATCCTCCTTGTGGGCAAATGGACCGAGGACAACCGCATCGACGGCAATTTCATCGGCACCGATGCCACCGGCGGCAAGGTGCTCCACAACGACAAGGGGATCGTCATCAAGAGCCTTGCCAACAACAACCGCATCGGCGGCCCCGCCCCCGCCCAGCGAAACGTCATCTCCGGCAACATCCAGATTGGCCTCTACATCGAAGCCGCGGACAACAATATCATCCAGGGCAATCTCATCGGCACCGACATCACCGGCCGCAAGGCCCTCGCCGACGGAGAGAAGATCCAAGGCAACGGCGTCGAGTTCAACACCTGCGCAAAGGGCAACATCCTCGGCGGCCAGGCCGACGGCGAGCGCAACATCATCTCCGGCCACAAGGTCTATGGCGTCGTCTACTATGGCCACTGCCGGCAGAACAGCACGATCGGCAACTACATCGGCACCGACATCACCGGAGAGACGCCCCTGCCCAACGCCACCGGCATTTGCGTCGATTGCGCCTCGCATGACAACGACATCGCGTTCAATGTCATCTCCGGCAACCTCAGCTACGGAATGTTCTTCGTCACCCGTGGCACTGAGGGCAACACCCTCCGCGGCAACCGCATCGGCACCAATTCCGCCGGAACGAAAGCACTGCCCAACGACATCGGCATGGTCATCTCCACTGGCGCGACGAACAATGTCGTCGGCGGCCCGCGTCCCGAAGACCGCAACCTCATCTCCGGCAATCGCCAGGCTGGCTTGATGATCACCAACCGTTTCACCGATGGTAATCGCGTCGAGGGCAATACCATTGGCCTCGATATCACCGGCACCAAACGCCTGCCCAATCGCCACGGCGTTGTCTTCTCCACATATCCCGCGAAGAACGTGCTGCGGCGGAACCTGATCTCCGGAAACGAGCAGGCTGGTGTCGTCTTGTGCGAATATGCCAGAGACAATGAGATCGCCGCCAACATCATAGGCCCGGATGGGGCACGCGAGAAAACCATCGGCAACGGAGGTCCTTCCATCGTTGTCGATGACCGCTCGAAGGAGAACATGTTCAGCCGTCCCGGCGAAGAGAACATGCTCGCCCCTGCCGGCATCGTCTATCTCAACCGGCCGGCCGGCATCTTGCAGCGCCCGACCGGGCCCGCCACGAAACGCCACATCGAGCCGCCACCCTCCGGCAGCCGCCTGGAAGTGCCCGAAATCATCGCCACCAAACCCGACGTGAGAACCACGATCTCCGTCAACACCACCCGTGAAGCCGGCCCGGGTTCCCTCCGCGACGCCATCGATCGCTGCAACAGAGTCTCCGGGCACGTCCGCATCGTTTTCGACGTCCCAAGATCCGATGCCGGGTTCGATCCAACCACCGGCCGCTGGCGCATTCGTTTGACCGAGATGCTGCCGCCCATCACGACATCAAACATCCTGATCGACGGCCCGCACATCGCGCTGGACGGCGGCGACCACTCCGTCGAGTGCGCCTTCCTGCTGCTCAACGCCTCCAACGTTACCCTCCGCGGCATGGTCATCAGCGACTTTGTCTATGGCATCCAGATCTACGGCGCCAATGCCACCCGCAACTGCGTCGCCGACACTCAGTTGATTGGCAACTATAACGGCGTCGAGATTCTCAGCGGCGCACACGGCAATGTGATCGGCGGCGACACCGACGCCGACCGCAACGTCGTCATCAGCAACCACCACATCGGCATCCGTATCAGCGATGCCGACTCCAACCGCGTTTCCGGCAACTACGTCGGTGTCGACCAGACCGGCCGCACCGCCGTCCCCAACTACGACGGCATCTGCATCGAGGGCCGTTCCCGCGGCAACGTCATCGGCGGCCGAAAACCAGATGAGCGCAACGTCGCTTCCGGCAACATCGCCTACGGCATCGACCTATTCGGCGCCGGCGTGCAGGGGAACATCATCATTGGCAACTACATCGGCACCGACTCCACCGGGACCCGCGCCGTACCCAATACCTATGGCGTGCTCTTCGACGACCGCGCTGCCCGCAACGTCCTCGGTGGAACCGGCGAGGGCGAGTGGAACCTCATTTCCGGCAACACCGCGTTCGGCGCCTACATCTACAACAATGGAACACATAGCAACCAGATCCGCGGCAACCGTATCGGCACCGATGCCGCGGGCAAGGCCGCCGTCCCCAACGAGACCGGCGTCCATATCGACGGCGGCGCCGTCGGCAATATCGTCGAATACAACCTCATCTCCGGCAATGTCGTCGCCGGCGTGACCCTCTTCGCCCTCTACACCGACCGCAACCGCATCACCGCCAACCGAATCGGCCTGGACATCGACGGTCGGCCCCTGGGCAACGGCGCCGACGGCATCCGCATCGCGTTCGGCCCGCGTGACAACATCATCGGCGGCGACGCTCGCCCCAACACCATCGCCCACAACGGCGGCTGCGGCATCGCCGCCGACGGCGATGACCGCCGCCTGAACCAGATCCTGCACAACACCTTCTTCAACAACCGCGGCCCCGACATCGGCTTGTCTTCGGATGCACCGAGGCAGCCGTAGAGTTCGTTGCCGTTCGATGGTCCCCGGGGATCGTCCACGGACCTTCGATACTCCGCGGTATTCGCGGCGAATGCATGGTTCGTTTCCGGAAGATTCGTACGCTGCCTTCTCTCCACAATCCAGGCCCCAACGAATCGGGGCGCGGCGGAGATCATCACTCGAGCGTCCAGAACCGTGGCGTTCGGCTATGTGGAGAGCCGGATGGCCGCAGGCTATGCCGCACTGCCGCCCGGCGGAACGATCCGGCATTGCTGATACAGCCGCCTGTCTGTCCGGGACCAGCCGGAAGTACCCCGCCTACGACGACCTGCCCGAGGGGGGCCCGCCGTTCCACCCGCGATGTTCGAAGGGGACTCGACCGTTCGTCGAAGAGTATGCGACCGCCGAGCAGATCGAGCAGGCCCAGGGCCCGCGCGGAGGCGATCCGCGCCGGCTGCTGGGGATGTCAGCCCAGGCCGCCCAGCGGGCGTACAAGGATCTTCAGATCCGCCCCCAGATTGAGTCGCACTATAGACGCATCACTCCACTGGCTGGTCGTGAGTTTAGCATAGGGCCAGGGGATGACCCTCGGTTCCAGGCTGATCTAATCCATAAGCTCGGCGTGCGTAATGTCGAATTGGCTGGCCGGGCTGATATTGGGGCCGCTGTGGCCAAGGGCTTGCAGCGTGTGGCTATGGCAGGCGGAGCGATGCCGGATGAGGTTCGCGTCACGGTTCAGGAATTCGATGGCCCCAACCAGATTGCCGGTTTCGCTCCCTCCAGTAAGTCGCTGTTCCTGAATCCCGCCTAGGCAGGCTGGCGCGATCTTGGCAATACAATTAAGGGTATGGCCAAGAAGGGGCAGATCTCCAGTGGAAACCCACTGCATCCGATCTTCCATGAGGCGGGCCACTGCACGATGGGTGCCTGCGGAGTGGATCGCCATGGCCAGGGTTTCCTGACGAATACCGATCGTGCGACGGCGGGCCTGGTGTCACGCCGCGCAACGAAGGATCAGGATGAGTTTCTGGCGGAAGTCTTCGCGGCGAAGATGGCCGGGGTGAAACTGGATAGGCAAGTGCTGGATCTCTACCGACGACTGGGAGGCACATGATTGTGGACTGTAAGCAATGTGAGACCTGCCGACACTTCAGGTATCTGCAGACACGCACCAACACTTGTGCCTGGAGTCTTCCCTGATTTGAATTGGGCGCGCAGGCCCCCTATGCAGTAGTAGGTCATCAACTGCAAGGAGGCTCTATGCGATGCGTCAGGGATGACGTTCAGCGCCTATCGACGCTGTTGTGTGATTATATCCAGCCACTGGGGATGTTGGTACGGGACGGTCCGTTGCGCGCCATGCGTGAAC
>Ga0209381_1002406_pt1 | contig 23523 bp, 16 predicted proteins | sample DewCreD2012metaG_FD_184111 | JGI IMG/M metagenome (GOLD analysis project Ga0209381, IMG submission 184111) | Hot spring sediment bacterial and archeal communities from British Columbia, Canada, to study Microbial Dark Matter (Phase II) - Dewar... ...
GATGGACATTGTGGACCCAGTGGACTTCACCCGCAAGGGGATTGATTTTCTTGTCCATTTCGTCCACAAGGTCCACGACATCCAGAGGATAGCACGTAGAATCCGATCTTGACTGCCGAATCCAGGCTCAAGGTCCGTTGTGAAAAGACTTTTTTAAACTTTTCCCCATTTTTATGCCATGGAACGCTTGATGAGTTCGCGGGCGATGATCAGGCGCTGAATTTCAGAGGTTCCGGCAACAATGGACCCCACTTTGGCGTCGCGGAACAGGCGTTCGACTTCGTACTCGCGCATGTAGCCGTATCCGCCGAAAATCTGCACGGCCTCGGCGGCGGCGCGCATGCCGGTCTCGGTTGCGAAGAGTTTGGCATGCGACGCTTCGGCGCTGCAGCGGATGCCCTGATCGCACATCCAGGCCGCCTTGTGCGTGAGCAGCCGGGCCGCTTCGATGTCCATGCTCATGTTGGCCAGTTTTTCGAGTATCATTTCGAACATCATCAATGGCTGCCCAAACTGCCGCCGCTCTTTTACGTAGGCCACGCATTTGTCCAATGCGTGCTGCGCGCCGCCGACGCCCATCGGCGCGCCGGCGATCCGCTCGAAATCCAGCCCGTGCAAAAGGATTTTCAGGGCCTGATTTTCCTCTTTGATTAGGTTCCCGGCGGGCACCCGGCAGTCGCTGAAGAAGATTTCCGCGGTCGGCGACGCGTGCATGCCCATTTTTTTGAAGGGCCGGCCTACGCTGAACCCCGGCATGCCTTTCTCGACGATGAACAGGCTGAGACCATGCGGTCCCGCGTTCCGATCCGTGCGCGCATAGACCAGGAACACGTCCGCGACCGGCGCATTCGTGATGAACGTCTTGCTTCCGTTCAGAATATACTCGCCGCCGCGCCGTTCCGCGAAGGTCTGCATCGAAAGCACGTCCGAACCCGATTCCGGTTCGGTCATGGCAATCGAGAAAATTTTCTTTCCTGAAACCATGTCGGGCAGAAAACGCCGCTTCTGTTCCTCCGATCCGTTGACGGCCAGGTTGTGCCCGCACAAGGCCGAGGACACGGTGTAACTCATCGCGGTGGCGCCGCAGGCATACGCGATTTCCTCCATCACGACGCAGAAGGTAAGGAGGGATTGTCCCATGCCGCCATATTCCTCCGGCACGCACAGGCCGAGCAGGCCAAGGCCGGCCATCTTCTCGAATGACTCGAACGGAAACCGTTCTTCCTCGTCCACGAGCGCGGCCAGGGGCGCGATCTCGTTTCGCGCGAATTTGCGAACGGCCTGCTGGAATTCAATTTGTTCATCGCTCAAACGAAAATCCATGGGGATTCCTCTCTCTGCGTCCGGCTTCGCCAAACGCGCGGCCGCCGCCGCACCGGAAAACGCCATTTCACCACATTCAGACAGCGCCGTCAAACAGAGAATGCTTTTCCCCGTGTCTTTTGTGTATTTTGAGTCGTGGCACGGGATCTTTTTCTTCCAGCGTGTCCGCGGATTCGGAATGGATTCATCGCAATGCGCCGATTCGACGTATATGGCCTGACCAGTCGCGGGAAGGTGCGCGCCGAGAACGAAGACCACATTCTGCTTGTCCGGCCCATGCTGAACGACGGAGGCACAGGGTTTGCCTTCGAAAGCGGCGATCCGCGTCTGTGTGCGCCGGGCATGTTGTTTGCCGTGGCGGACGGGATCGGCGGCTTGGCGGCGGGGGCCGAAGCGAGCCGGATCGGCCTGGCCGCCTTCGAAGCGTGTTATCGGGAAACGAACGGCGGGGAGGCCGGTCTGCTTGCAGCAGGTCTCCACGCGAATCGCGCCATACTCGAAGCAGCGTCCAGACGCCCGGATCGCCGCGGCATGGGCTGTACAATGGCGGGTGTGTGCCTGATGGACAGCGGCTACCTCGTGTATCACGCCGGAGATAGCCGCGTGTACCGCCTGCGCAACGGATTCGCGAAACAACTCACGGTGGACGATACCGTGGCGCAGTGCGCGATCGAGGCGGGATTGATCGACGCCGCCGAAGCACAACGCATGGACACGCGGCACACCGTCACGAATTCGGCGGGCAGCCCGTCGTTTTTGCTGCATGTTGCGCCGGGACCCGAATGGCGCGATGGCGACGCGCTGCTGATTTGCACCGACGGGTTGCACGGTCTTCTCTCTGACGACGCGATCGAACAGGCCGCGGCGGAAGGTTCCGCCGAAACGCGCGCGCGGCGTCTCGTGGAGGCCGCGATTGATGCTGGCGGACATGACAATATCTCCGTCATAATGGTTTGCACGACAGGAGCGGCGGCTTGATGGCGGACGGCGAAGACGGATTGCAAGGGGTAACGGAGCGGTTTCCCGAAACGCGCGCCACCGATCGCCTGCCGGAGAACCGCGCCACGGATCGCTTCGGAGAAGACGCCGGGCTTTCGCCGGCCGGCTCCGGAACTTCCGATTTGCGAGCGGATGAAATGGTCGCCGACCGGTTTCGTGTTCTTCAGGGGCCGATGGGCGGTTTGACCGGCGAAGCGGAAATCTACCTCTGTATGGACACGCACACAGGCGATAACGTCGCGCTGAAACTGTATCGCCCGGGTCTCACGCCGAAGAAAAGCATCCTCGACACCTTGCTGAACATATACCATCCCGGCGTGGTCACGCTGCGCGCCTACGGGATGTGGACGGGGCGATTCTACGAGGCGATGGACTATTGCGAAGGCGGAAGCCTGACCGATGCGATGCCTTTCGACGAACGGGACTTGCGCGGCCATCTCGAAGACATCGTGAACGGACTTCAACATCTGCACGGCCTCGGCATCGTCCATCGCGACATCAAGCCGAACAACCTCATGTTCCGGCGCCCGAACCGCCAAGAGGTCGTGATAGGCGATTTCGGCGTCAGTTCGATCCTTGAAGAGGACGAAAAGGTGCGCAAGACGAGCACCGGCGCGTTCTTTACGCTCGACTATGCCGCGCCGGAACTCATAGACGGCAAGGAGGTCAGCCCAAAGACCGACTATTACGCGCTGGGCGTAACGTTGATTCATCTGCTCGAAGGCCAGTCGCCGTTCGCGGGTATGGACAAAAACGCGGTGCTCGGCTGCCATTTCCGCGGTTCCGTGCCGCGTCCCAAAGCGGCGACATCGGAGTTCCGGCGGCTGTTGAACGGGCTGTTGCGGGTTGCGCCGGAAAAGCGATGGGGCTACGGACAGGTGATGGCGTGGCTGGCCAACGAGCCTATCCTGACAGACGACGGCCTGCAGGATCGCGAAGAGGTGTCGGCGGGCAAACGCGTGCCGTACCGGAGCCTGCCGGATATCACGACCCCGGCGGAAATGGCACAACGCCTGAACGAGTTCGACGTGGCGCGCGACCTGCAGCGGGGCTATGTGTCGCAGTGGGCGATGTTTTTCGACACGGAACTCGGACGGCGCATCGCACGGCTTGAAGAGGAATTTCTCGACCGGCCCGATCTGGGTTTGTTCCAATTGCGGTATCTGCTCGACCCGTCGCTGCCGCTCGAATTCGGCGAGAGCAAAATCTACAACGTCCGCCAACTGGTGGACGCCTTGTCGAAGACGAACCACCCGCACCGGCGCGAACTCGAGAACCTGATGTACAGCGGCGGAATTGAAGTCTGGATAGAAGCATTGCGCGACGACGACGAGACGCGCCGGCTGGCCCGCCGGATCGAGGCGATCCGCGCGCGGGTGCGGGGGCGTTCGCTCGGACTGTTCGCGTTGCTCCACACGTTGAATCCGGGGCGTCCGTTGCAGGTGACCAAGCACGCCTCGCTTCGCGCGCCCGAAGAAATCGAGACGCTGCTCGTGCAACATCCCGACGCGCGGCAGCCGTTGACGAAATGCCTGTTCAACGGATATTTCGAGGAATGGCTTCGCGCGGCGTGGCCGGATCGGAACGACGACATCCAGTTTGTCGCGGACGCGGCCGCGCGGTACGCGCACGATCCGGAACAAGGATTGTTTGCCGTGCGGTGCCGGTTCTGTCCCGAACTGCCGTTCCCGTTCGGAATGCGGCCGGTCGCGACGCCGAAGGAACTGGCCGCGGCCATCGATCGGGGCGAAGGGCCGGCCCGGCAGCGCGGACTGCATATCCTGACGAACGGCTGGCTGCGGACGTGGCTCGTCTGCACGGGGCGCATGGCCCGGCCGGGGCCTTTCGACGAAATCGCCAATGACACGTCCATCTCAGTCGAACGCAAACTCGAAGCGATATTGCACATGCTCGACCCCGATTTGCCGTGGCCCGTGCCGGGCGCGGATGTGGATGCGATTGATGGCGGCACGATTTCGCGCGAAGCGAACAAAACCGTCGAATTCACGATCCTGAATCTGGGCCGCGGACACTTGTCCGGAACCATCACGCTCGCGCCGGGGCCGTTCGACGAGGGCCGGGGCGCGAATATCCTCATGCTGTCGCAGGAAATCGAGGGCGGGCCGGTCACCGTTCCCGTCGTGCTTTCCGGCGAGGGGCTTCCGATCGGGTCCGTGCAACGGACGAAGATCGTGGTGGACACCAACGGCGGCCGGCTTGAAATTCCGGTCCAGTTCCAGGTCAGCGCGCCGCTGAAACACATGATCCTGCGTTGCGCGGCAGCGGGCGGAATCGTGGCTACGCTGTTCGCGTTGTTCCGCTTCGTGTTGCAACTTGTCCTGCCCGAATACGCCTACCGTACCATGGACTGGTTCGACTACGGCCCCCTGCCCGGCGACGCGCCCTACTGGGCCTGCATCCCGCTTGCCCTGTTTCTGCTCACGGCGTTCGGCGGCGCGATTTACTACATCGTGCTGCTGTACCGCGCGACGCGCGAAGAAACGGATTGGACCGAAGTAACTGGCGGAACGGAAGGGGAATAAATCCAACGTGGGCGCGGCCCACAACCCAGTCTTTTTTCGTGCTCGTGCTCGTCATCGTTATCGTAATCGCGGCAAGAACCCCGCAATTTTCGCATTCGCTAAATCATTGAACTCCAATTGATTGAGCAAATTGCCCAAAAACTTCTTGTAGTTGTTGATAGAAGCCAAACTGTAAGGTACTACGCCTCTTCTGGGACTTCACCCAGAAGAGGGGACGCCTTCGACGTAGCCGAAATGCACTCGACATCAACATGTTACAAACATCGACAATTTGTTGTCGATGTGCGAGCGATAAGGGCCTAAATTCGGCCGTCAAGATCGGATTCTACGTTTGAACTTCTGGGCGCAGTGGACGTTGTGGACAAAGCGGATTTCATCCGAAGGGGATGGGTTTTCTTGTTCGCTTTGTCCACACCGTCCATTGCTTACGGACAGGATCCGGGTTTCGATTGCCGAATCCAGACTGAAAAAACGGTCGTTCCGAAGCCCGTGAAAAAAGAACCTGGGAAAACGGGGCAGACTGTTCAGGCTCGCTCAATCGGTCAAGATTTTACGCCAAGCCGTTATCGAACGGGTGAGGTGGTCTCGGGCATCGCCGGGAATGCCGTAGCATTGAAGACCAATCGGGCCTGTGTAGCCGAGGCTTTGGAGTGTCTTGAGCAGCGCGCGGATGTCGAAAGTTCCGGAATCGAGCGGCTGGATCCAGTTGCCAGTCCCGGCGCGGATTGCGTCGGCATGGTCGGCGCCGTGAATGCTCACCGCGAACAGATGCGGCATCGCCGAGGCCAGTAACGGTGTCAAATTTGTCTCGCTGTCCACTTTGAGCCAGTGGCAAAGGTTGAACATGACGCCGACATTGGGCCGCTTGGCCTTGCGCACGATGCGAAGGCCATCTTCGACGCGTTCGAGCCAGTCGCCGGAGTGCGGATACAAAGCGATACGTATGCCGAATGGTTGCGCCTTGTCGGCGATTTCGCGCACAAGCGCAACCGCCCGTTTGTCGCCCGCTGTATCCGAAGGCTTCAATCCGCCCATGAGGAGCGCCAGCATTGTGTCGCGGCCCTTGATCAACGGCAACGTGTCTTTCAATCGTGGATCGTAGGGTTCGCTGCCCGGCGCGATGTTGACGCGCAGATAGATTTGGAAAAGTTTCAGTCCGGCGGCGTCGAGTGTTTCGAGCCGTTCCTGGACTTGGCTGAGCCACAGGTGTCCCGCTCCGTCATAACCGAGTTCTTTGAGTAGTTGCGCCTGTTGATCAAGCGTTCGGCGCTGGCTGTCGTGCGTGTCCATGCAGAATGCGAAAAAAGGGTTTATTGGGCCGCCGGCATGGGCGTTGAACATGAGCAGCAGCCAGGCCAGGGCCGCGGCGATACGGGTTTTGAACCGTTTCATGGGCAGATTCTCCGAGGCATGAAACGTCATGCGGTTTGTTGCCTTTTGCTTCGTCCCGGCACACGTGTGGCCAGCAGCGCATGTCCCAGCGCAAGGACGGCGGCGCATGCGAATACGCGTTCGTAGCCGAATCCGATCCAAATTGCGCCGGCCACGGCGGGAATCGTCATCGAAACGATGTGGTTGACGGATATGCCGACGGCGAGGGTGGAGGTCAATTCCTGGGGCGATTCGGCAATCCGCGAAACGTAAATCGCCCGCGCGCTGCCGAGTGCGAAGAGCAGGTTGTCGGCGATGAAGCATCCGCAGGCCAGCAGGCGCGCTTGTTCGGGATTCGACGTGAGCCGCATGGCGTAACCGTAGCCGATACATACAACGATGAGCGAAAGTCCATCGGCCATCATGACGGCGCGTTCGCCGAAACGATCCACGGCCATGCCGGCCAGCGGCTTGAAGACGATGCCTATCAGCGCCGCGATCATGAGCAGTCCCGCGATGGCGGCCGCGGGTTCATCGTAAACCTTGATCAATACCCACGGGCCGAAGGTGATGAAAATTTGTTTGCGCGCGCCGAACACGAGTTCGAGCAGATAGTAGAGCCAATATTTTTGGCGAACGACCATCCGCGCGCGGGGTTTGTGCAGATGAGGCACGTGCATCATCGAATAGAAAACGCAGGCCATCGCGCCCAGCGCCGCCGCGATGAAAAATCCGGTCCGGTATTGCGGCGAAGCCTTGTCGAAGGTCATCCAGACCAGCCCTGTGCCCAACACGGCCGCCATGGTATCCACCGCGCCCATCTGTCCCATGCGGCGTCCGCGCCGGGTTTCATCACTCAAACCGATGGCAATGGAGGATCCGATGGGTTGCAACAGATGCAGTCCGGTGCTGCCGACCAGCATCGCCGCCATCATCCAGCCGAAGCGGTGGCCGATGAGCCCCAAGCCCAGCATGCCCGCCCCAAACGTCGCCGCGCCGACCACGCCGACCCGCGTTACCGGCAAGGCCGCCAACAGACCCGCTGTCAGAAACACCAAAAACCCCGGCGTTTCGCGCGGCAATTCGAGCCAGCCCCGCGCCTCCGCCGACATCGCAAACGTGTCCGACAAGAAATTGTTGAAGATGCTGTCATGGACGCCGGTCGCCATGGCCATGCAGGCCACGCCGCCGAAAAACAATAAAATTTGAGTACGCCGGACCACGATTCGCCTCTCCGTCTGACTTGGAAACGGCGGGTATCTTATCAGAATGTGTTTGCCCATCGCTCTTCTTGAAAGATCGCGGTTTCCACGTCTGTCACACGGAAATCCGGGCTTCTCCGCAATCATGCCCTTTGACGCAGGCGGGTGGCCTCTGCAATAGTAGTTCTAAAGCGTTCCATCCGACTGAAAGGGCTTTCGATGCACATTACACGCCGTGAGTTCTTGGGGTTTGCCGGGGTTTTGGGTTTGAGCGCCGGCGCGAGCGCGCGCATCGCGCCGCGTGGCGGGAAAAACGGTTCTTTTCAGATTGCCGTGCTGGGCGACCTGCATATTTTGGACGAACGGAGCATGGATCTGGTTCGCAAGGCCGCCGGACAGATTGCCGCCGCCAAGGACGTCCGCTTGGCCGTCGTGGCGGGCGATCTGGCCACGGACGCGAAACGATCCGAGTTGAACTTGGCCAAGGAGGCGTTGAAGAACCTTCCGGTTCCGTGCTTGGCCGTACCGGGCAATCACGACGTTGAACCGCGCGCGGCGCGTCCTTTCGGCCATTTCGAAAACGTGTTCGGGCCGTTGCATTGGGTGCGCGATCAGGACGGATGGACGCTCATCGGCCTGAATTCATGCGAAGGCGCGTCGAGCAATGTGACCATCCCGGCGGGCGAACTCGACTGGCTGCGCAAACGTGTAAATACAATCAACAACAACAGGCCCATCGCCTTGATCCTCCATCATCCCCTGAATCCGAACACCAAGGCCTACCGCGTCAAAAACGCAGACGCGGTCTTGGACATTTTCTCCGGTAAAAATCTGAAACTCGCCGCGGCGGGCCATTATCACGGAAATCAGTCCGAGGAACGCAACGGCGTCTTATTCACAACGACCGCATGCTGTTCCTCCACGCGCGGCAATTTTGACGGTACGGCCGCCAAAGGCTACCGCCTGTTTACCTTTGACGGCGATTCGGTTTCCAGCGAATTCGTGGAGGTGGCGCCGTAGCCATGGCCGCCGCGGATCTCCGGCTCGAAGCGATCAAACAGGAAGCGCGCGCCTGCCGGTTGTGCGCAGGGTTCCTTCCGCAGGACCCACGGCCCCTGCTCCGCGCGCGCGTCACCAGCCGCCTGCTCATCGTCGGCCAGGCGCCGGGGCTTCGCGCGCACGAAACCGGCATTCCCTGGAACGATCCGAGCGGCGACCGTCTGCGCGCATGGATGAACGTGGACCGCGACACCTTTTACGACGAATCGCGCATCGCGATCATTCCCGCGGGACTGTGCTATCCCGGCCGCAATCCGCGCGGCGGCGATTTGCCCCCGCGGCCGGAGTGCGCGCCCCTATGGCATCCGCGGCTGCTCGAACATTTGCCCCAAATCCGGCTGGCGCTTCTGGTGGGCGGATATGCCCAGGCGCATTATCTGGGCTTGCGCAAGTCCCGTTCGGTCACCGAAACCGTGCGTGCATGGCGTAACTATCTTCCCCATTTTTTCCCGTTGCCCCACCCGTCTTTTCGCAACAACCAATGGTTGAAGGCCAATCCGTGGTTTGAAGCGGAGACAATTCCCGCGCTTCGACAAACCATCCATGCGCTGCTTGCCCAACCCTGACGTGTCCGGAATCGTTGTTTTGTTACTCCGACAGAACGCCGTGGGCATGGCGCGCGAAATGGCCGCGCAGGTCCGCGGCGTATTGTTCGAGAATGCGTTTGCCCATGCCATCGCGGTCGCCGCAGCGGTAGAGTGCGCGCGCGAGGATGAGTTCGCGGAGCGAGCGGTCCCGGTCGAGATTTGGGTTGGCGAGTTCGGCGATCTTGCCGGCGGATTCGATGTCGAGACAGGCGAAACCGCTCATGCCGGGTTTGGCGAGCAATTCGGCAAGCGCCGGCGCGGCCTTGGGATCTTTGAGTGTTTCGAGCGCAAGCGCGATGGCGCGGAAATGCGAGAACTCGCTGCCGGCGTTCAATGTGGCGGCCTTTTCAAGTATAGGGGCGAGACCTTCCGTCTTGCGCGTGCGCCCAAGCGCGATAATAAGGCTGTCCACATGGCTCACGCTGCCGCCGAATTGTCCCATGCCGGTAAAGGACCAGCCTTTGTCCCACGCGGCGGCAGCCACGGCCTGAACGAGCGTCGGTGCGCCGGCGGCGTCGCCGAGCATGCCGAGGACGTGCGCGTAAATCAGTTTCTCTTTGTCCGGCGTGGCGGATTGGTATGCTTTGCGCAGGAGCGGCAGGGCTTCGTTGGGGAAGGCCAGGACGGCCGCGACGCCGTCGTAGTCGTTGCGCAGGCTTGCGACGGCGGCGACGATTCGTTCGTGCGGGAACGGATACGAATCCTTGTCCGTTAGCACGCTCGCGGGCAGGTTGCCCTTTTCGACGAGGATCCGTTGAACGGCCTTGATGTCCACGGCGCGCGTGCCGGTTCCGGCCTTGGCGGCCATGGCCGCCGCAAGACCCGCCGCATAGCCCTGGTTCTGGATGTCGGGCTGCATGCGAAGGATCGGCATAGCATCGCGGTGGGCGCTGATACCGAGTCCGATGACGAGAATCCCGTCGAGTCCTTTCGGCAGCAGGCTGCGATACGGCGTGTAAGCGGACACGCGCTCCTTGTCCGGCGGCCACAGTGCGAAGAAGGGATGGACCGTGTAACCGTGCGTGTCGAAATTGCTCTCGGAATAACCGATCGAATCCGGGTATGTGCGTTTGTTCCAGATGTCGAGCGGGGAAATGGTGAAATCGCCTACGATCCGGCGGCGTTCGCGCGAGTCAACGATTTGGGCGAGGTCGAATGCGGTCCGGTATTTCCGGCGCGCCGAGACAAGCGTCCGCCAAGCATCCACGACGTCCGAATCATCCGTCATTGTGTAATCCGTATTGGTGTAATGGGCGCCGGGTTCGCGCGGCGGCATGCCCGTGCCCTGGACGGCGATGTCTTCGGCGTTGGTGGCGACACATGGCGCGCCCGCCGCCGCGGCCACGTCGGCATTGCCGGTGGCGTCAATCACGGCTTTCGCGAGGACGACCCCGCGTCCGTCGGGCGTGGCGACGACGACGCCGGTCACGCGGTTGCCTTCGCGCAGCACGCCGCAGCACAGCGATCCGAACCAGATGTCGGCGCCGGCCTTGCGGAGTTCGCGGCGGTACCATTCCATTTTCCATTCGACGTTCCAGGAGGATGTGATCGCGCGTTCAAGGCCGTCCATCGCAGCGACGCCTCGGTCCACTTCGTTCGTGAATCCGCCGCGATAGCCGAAATAGTAGTTGCCGATGAGTCCGAGCGTGCCGACGCCGCCGAGGCCGTGGAGGTATTCGACGACGAGCGTCTTCGCGCCCTGGCGCGCGGCGGAAATGCCCGCGGGCGCGCCGCCGGTTCCGCCGCCGACCACGACGACGTCATACGAACCCAGTACGGGCAACGGACGCGCGCCGCACTTGATCGTGTCGAGGCCGGTGTCGAACGAGCGGATGCCGGTCAACACTTCCTGCACGTTGCCCGCGACGGTTCGCTTTCCCTTTACGGCGGGGACGCGGGCGTGATGGACAGCGGGCGCCGCTTTCGCGTCTTCGGCGGCGGCGTGGCCGATGCGCCTTCCGATCGCAAGGAACGCCAGCGGACGCAGCAGCGCTCCGGCGGCTTCGCGCGACACATCCGCGCACCCTCCCAGAACGTAGATGCGGTCCTCGTGTTCAGGGCGGAACGCATCGAGGTCCGCTCGTTCTGCGCCGGGCCATGTGCCGTCGAGACGTTTCCTGCCGTGCATCGAATCCGGCGGGATCTGGAACAAGGATTCGGATGCGCCGGCTTGCTGGCAGTCCCACGTCACATCACGGGCCTGTTGTTCGGCTTCGGCGAACGACGCGAATGATCCGTCGCGCATCACGAGCGAGAGCGTATATTCGACGGCCGGGAATTCCGAAGGCTGATCCTTGGCGGGCGTGGCGGTGCGCAAGGGCGCGGGTAGCACACGGGCCGCGATGCCTTCGCGCAAGGGCGCGCCAATCGTCACGCGCGTAAACTCTTGCGGCCCAGGCGGATACGCTTCGAACGCGCATCCGGCGAGACGGGCCACAGTCGCGCGGGGCGTGGCGTCCACGATGATTTTCGCGCGCACGGCCTGGCGTCCCGAACGGTTGGCCATGACAATGCCGGCCAGGCGTCCGTCGGCGTCGCGAAGGACATCCGTCGCGTAGCCGCCGTGGAGGAATTTGACGTCCGCGCGGATCAGGGCCTCGTCGAGCGTGCTTTTGATCTGCATGGGCGTCGGCGGGATACGGACGCCGTCAGGCGGCGTGGACGCCGCGCCGGGCGGTTCGATCGCGATTTCACCAAGCAGGACGCGTCCGGCGGAAGGATGCTTGCGAACATCGAAACGCACGTATCGCGCCTGAACGTTTACCGAGGCATTCATCGGAATGGCTGTATCAACAAATTCGCCCTGGGCGATCCGATCATTCGCGATGGTTGCGGCTTCGCGCCATTGTTGTTTGTCGCCGCTGACCGATACGGCGACCGATTCGACGGCAAAATCGCGCGGGCGCTGGAACGCCACCAAGCACACACGTCCAATGGGCTGCTCGTGGCCCAAATCCGCCGTGATCGTCACATCGCCCTTGTATTCGACGCTCTCCTGTACGGCGTTCCTCCAGACACCGTCGGCCAGGCGCGAGGGCGGGTCGGTGTCCTTGTGGACGCCGCCGGACGGGATACTGGTCTCGTATGTAAATTTCAATCCCTTGCCGATCAATGGCATCAAAGCGGACGGTTTGGCGAAGAGCGCCTTCGCGAGTTCGTCCTTGGGTTCTTCGCCCGAATCAAGCCAGATCCGCCACGTTGCGCAGAGGTCCTCGCCAAGGTACGGGCGCGACGAGATGAGAAAAACCCTGGCGCCGTCCTCGGCGGCCGCGACCGCCGCCGCCACACCGCCGGACGTTCCGCCTACGACCACCACGTCCACATCGTACGCCACCGGTATATTTCGCGCGGTTTCCATAATGTGTTGTCCCCATGCGACGCTCGCCCATGCGAAGGCAAGGCTTGCCCATACCCATTGAATCGTTCGCGAGATAATCATGACCGCTTGCTCCCGTTTTCTTCAGGACAGGATATCACATTGACGGATTCCGGCCGGTAACGGCGAACGGCAACGTCCGAAATAATCCTGTGAAACCCTGATGGGCATTCAACAGACCCGGCGCCTGGCCCAGTATCGCCGAACCCAGAAGGGACGGCGGTCGGAAATCGTTTCTTCGGATATGGCTTCCGTCCATTCCGCGAGCAGCCGATCCCCCTCGGCCCATGCGAAAGGCGGATCGGGCGGGTTGGCCGTCCATGCGGATTCGACGGCGTCGCGTTCCGGAGCGAACATGAGCCGGTATCGCGCGGGATCGCGCAGGACGGCACGATGAAAACGTTCATGCCGCCACCAAAGGGAATCGTCCGGCGATGCGCCGGGTAGCGGCCCGATGGCCAAGGGCTGCCCGACGAGAAGGGGCTTGAACAACCCCGTACACGGCGCGGCCGTGCCCGTAACCCAGTGGCGCGCGCCGGTTGCATGCAGTTCGGCCACCCAGGAGGATGTGGTTTGCGACGCCGCGACCATGCCGCCCGCGTGCATGCAGGGGGCCGCCATGCCGCCGTTGATCGGCGAATAGCGCGGTTCTGACCGGCCCTGTCCGTGATCCCGCAGCAGCGCGAAAAGATCATTGAGATTTTCACACGCCGAAGCCAGCTGTTCGGTGCGTTCGCGCCGCGTGCGGCACCTACTTATGCGCGTATAAAGGAAATCGGAGTGTTTTTCCGCGAAGCCGGGGATCGTCAATCCATTCGAGATGGCGCGAACACGTCCGGCCGGTTCGACGGCCCATTGGCGGCCGGCCGTTTCAAACACGAACGCTCCGAGGGAATCCGCAATTAAAAAACTGTTGTGATAGGTGAATGCGCGATTCTCATAGCCGCATCCGCCGCCCTGGCCGAATTCTTCGAGCAACCTTGCAATTACATCGCACGCTTCGCGCGCGGTTGAAGAACGTTCCAGCGCGAGGCGCACAAGATCCATGCCCGTGAGGCCGGTTCGGACATAGGGCTGCCGCGTAAAAACCGCCTCGTTGCCAATGACGACGCCGTGTTCGTTGGCGCCCATCTCGGCGCCCCACATCCAGAAGGGGCGGCTGATCGCGACGGCGTGCGTTTCCGCGGCTTGTGGAATTTCAATCCACGTACAGGCCAGGCGGGCGCCGCGCGAATGCTCGCGACGGGGATGCCATTCGATACATTGCGCCTCGTTCGGGTCGCGATCCGAATTTTTCGCGAACCATACGGATTCGTTCCGGATAATCACAATGGTGTCGCACATGGGGTCAGCAGCCAGTAGGCGATCGTCGGTAGTTGAAAGAGGTTGTAAATTTCATCCTTGATTCAGTAGCCAAGATCGGATTCTACGCTCTAACTTTTGGACGCCTTGAACCTTGTGGACAAAGCGGGCTTCACCCGAAAGGGAATGGGTTTTCTTGTCCACTTCGTCCATTTCGTCTACAAGATCCACGGTTTGTGATCAGGACTCGGATTTCGATCGCCGAATCCAGGCGCAAAGCAGTAATAACCGATCAACACCCCTGGCTATTGATCCTTGGCCGCTGACCCCAGATTTCATGCCGCGCCACGGCCTTCGATGACCACACGGAACGTCTTCAAGAGAATTTTGAAATCCTCCCAGATGCTCCAGGAATCAATGTATTTCAGGTCGAGTTCGACCCATTCCTTGAAACTGAGGTCGCTGCGTCCGCTGACCTGCCACAGGCCGGTCATGCCGGGTTTCACGCTGAGCCGGCGGCGCTGGTCCCACGTGTATTGTTCAACCTCCGCGGGGATCGGCGGGCGCGGCCCGACGAGGCTCATCTCGCCGCTCAGGACATTGATGAGTTGCGGCAATTCGTCAATGCTGTACTTGCGGATGAAACGGCCCACCCGCGTAATGCGCGGGTCATTGCGGATTTTGAACACCGGCCCGTCGGCCTCGTTCAGCGATTCGAGGCGTTTTCGCTGTTCTTCGGCATCGGCCACCATCGATCGGAATTTATAAATTTTGAAGCGGCGCTGATTCATGCCGACGCGTTCCTGCAGGAAAAAGACTGGACCGGGCGATTCAATCTTGATTAGAATGGCCAACAGCAGGAAGAGGGGCGAAAGCACGATGAGCAGCGCCAGGGACACGGCGATATCCAAAAGACGCTTGAAAGCCAGTTGCGCGGTGCTCTCCGGCACCGTGGATAGCGAAAGCATCGGGATTTCCCCCATGCGGAACGCCCGGCTCGTGGCCAAACGAAGTGGAAATAGGTCCGCGACAAGGCGTACCGGCACGCCGACGCCGACGCACAGATGCGCAATGCTCTGAATGAGTTCGTAACTCGACCGCACGGGTAGGCAGACGTGGACTTCGTCAACGACGCGATCCGTCAACAGGCGTTCGAGCGCGCGAAACTCGCCCAAGTGCGGCAAGTTGTATTCCCGGAGTGTTTCGACCCGCTGCGGATCGTCCTCAACAATGCCAAGAACGCGGTATCCATACCGCCTGTGACGTATGACCTCATCAAGCAGGTGTTTCGTGCGCGGATTGGCGCCGATGATCAGCACGTTGCGCGGATTGTAGCCCCATTTGCGGAATGTCCAAATTGTGATACGCAGTCCGACCCGCGCAATCCCGATGAACAACCATGCGGACAAGCCGAACGAAACGAGGAAAGGCGGCGGCGGCCTGAACTGGGTCAGAAGCGCCGTGGCGAATCCTGAGAAAATGAACGCCATGGCGACGGCCTTTGTTATCCCTATCAGCGGATAGAGCAGGCGCTCCTTGCGCTGCGACGCGAACAAGTCTTCGTGAAATGCCGCTGCGAACCACGCGGACAGAAAAATAGCGACAAACGGCAACTGGGCGTAGAACCGGTCCATAAACGCGCCGCCGGACTGCGAAACGAATATCGCCGCGAAGGAGGCCAGCAGCACGGCCCCGGTGTCAATGGCCGCCAAGAGCGCCGCCCGCGCCACGGTGTGACGGCTAAAGGCCGATATGCGGACCTCTTTCAGACCCTCATGGTATCCTGCCACAGGCGATTGCGTCATAGGCCCTCGTTTTGAAGGCAAACCCACCTCTCCGCTTATGGAAATATTACTCAAAAATCCACGAATCAGTCAATAGAATTTTTTTGAGGCGCTTGCGAAAAGGAATAATCCTGGATTCGGCAGTCAAGATCGGATTCTACGTGCTATCCTCTGGATGTCGTGGACCTTGTGGACGAAATGGACAAGAAAATCAATCCCCTTGCGGGTGAAGTCCACTGGGTCCACAATGTCCATCTCGTCCATGGTTTGGTCGAAAGAGCCGCGTTCAACTGCCGATTTTAGGTTCATGGCTCCGAACGCGTCCCATCCGGCTGATAGGCGAATAGATGAACCGGACTTTGCCGGTAATGGCCGAAGCGGACGTCCAGTGCTGTTTCCATGCATGGCTGTCATGGCTGTGGTTGCGATTGTCTCCCAGGACGAACACGCCGCCATACGGGATTCGTACCGGCCACATCTCGTATTTCGGCGGTTCCTTGGCATACGGTTCATCCAGGTATTCTCCGTTGACGCAGACAATCCCGGCGCTTATCCAAACAACGTCTCCGCCCACGGCAATAATCCGTTTTACGATGAAATCGCCCGGATGCTCCGGATCGGCCAGCACAACGATGTCGCCCCGCCGGTAAGGGCGATCGACCGTCGTAATCAGATAATCGCCTTTCAGCAGGGTGGGTTCCATGCTTTCAGACGGCACCAGAAAGAAACGTATACCGCTGAAAAAATAGAGGTAAACCAGCGCGCACAACAACGCCACGCTTGCGGCGTTGCCGCCGGGTTTTCCAAAAACGGCGCGAAGCACGCGCCGCCAGCGGGACGGCCCTTCCGCCATGATGCGTCACTCGCGCATTTTCGCCGGTTCTTTGGCGCGTATTCGGCCGGGTTTTTCAGGAGACGGGCCCAGATCCGCCTGGAGTTTTTTCGCGACCGCGCTGTCGGGCCGGAGCCGGAGGGCTTCCTCCAGGCAGGCCGCCGCGCGCGGCCGGTCTTCCGCACGAATCCAGGTGCGCGCCTCGTTCAGCCATGAGTAGAAACGCTCTTCGTCCGATCGAGCGAGTGCGCGCGTGTCCTGCCAGGCCTTGGCGGCGTCTTTCCAATTGATCTTGACCCCGAAATCTTCGCCCGCGAAAAAATTCACCGCATAATCCTGCACGATATCAAAATCGTCCGGCGCGAGTTCCTTGGCCCGCTTCGACAGTTTCATGGCTTCACGATACACCTTCGGCTTGTCCCACTTGCGAATTTTCTGCACATCCGGGAAATTGACGAGATACATCTGCGCGAGATTGTAGCGGTAATCAGCCATGTACGGATCCAGCGAGATGGCGCGATCATAGCAATACAGGCCCTGTGCGTAATTCCCGGTATGGCAGTGGTGAATCGCCAGATTGTTGAACGGCGCGCTGAATTTGGGATCGAGCGACGCGGACAGTTCCCATGCGCGGACCGCCCCAGCCGTTTCGCCGAACCGGTCGTACAGCAGTTCGCCGTAATAGTTCTGGGCGCGCGCGCTGCTGGGATGCTGGCGCAGCACGTATTCGTATCCCTGCCGGATGGCCTTGAATCGTTCGATCGCCGATTGCCGCTTTGCTTCCGCCGTTTCCGTATCGCCCGCCGCCGCTTTTTCTTGCGCCTCCTTGAGTTCCGCATCGGCCCGGGCGGACTCGCGCACGTCGAACGCGCGCATGGCCTGAACCAGCGCCGCCTCATCCATGCGCAACGCCGGCAATTGGTCCAACTCTTTCGGCAAATCCGCGCCCAGCGCGAACACACATGCAACCATCAAGATCCCGGCCATCATGGGCAGCATTCTCCTCGTTTCGACCGGTCCATCGTAGCACGCGAGGCCGCGCCCGGCCAACCTGCCGTCAGCCGGCGTCTTTCCCGCGCAACACGAAACCGATTGTGCCCAGGGCGCCAAACGCGAAAGCCGCGAGAAGATTCGCTTCAGGCGCGATTTTCCACAGATAGAGGCCGCCGAACGCCGCTATCGAAACAATCACATCGCGCGCGAGATAGTACGCGCCGAACGTGGCGGCCTTGGCGTCATCCGGCGCGAGATCCATGATGAGCGATTTCCGCGTCGGTTCGCCGAACTCCTTGAGTCCGCGCAACACAAACGCGCCCACCAGCCATGCAAACGACCGGCAAAACAACAGCAGGAGGGGAAACAATGTGAAAAAGACGAACGTCACCGCGATAAAAGGTTTCTTGCCGCCCTGATCGGCAAAGTAGGCGACGGGAATGTAACAGAGCACGGCGGTCGTCATTTCGATGGACGTAAGGATGCCGAATTGGAAAGCGCTTACGGGATGCTCGATGGTTTTCATGCACCAGACGACCACGAACGCATAGGGAATTTGCTCGCAAAACCGGATCAGAATGTCGGACACGAGCAACGAACGCAGCGAAGGACTCATTCGGGCCAGCACGGCCAGCGGATTCTTGCGCGGCCCCGGCGCATTGGACGGTTTCGGCGCATCCGGTTCGATGAGCCGCTGCTGCATGACAATCGCCGCAACGGCCATGGCCAGCGCCGCCGCGAAGGCCAGCCGGACCCCGTCGCGCTCGCCCCATTGTGCAATGAATAACCCGCCCACAAGCGGGCCCAGCGCCATCGGCACCCGCCGTACGAGCGAATGCATCGAAACGCCCATCGTTCGCCGGTTCAGCGGCAACACGCGGGCGACAAGCCCCATCGTCGCCGGCAACGAGATGGCCGTCCACGACAGAAAAAGAAACGATCCCCCGATCACCGCCGGCCAACTCGGTACAAGTATCACGACGAGAAATCCCGCCATCGTCAACAGGTTGAACACCAGCAACGCGCGCTTCGCCCCGATTCGATCCGACAAATAACCGCCGGGGAATGAATAGAGCGCCCCCAACAGATTGGTCAGCCCGTTCAACAACCCCACCGCAAACTCGCCCCCGCCCAACGCCAGCAGATAGATCGGCAGAAATCGCTCCGCCATCCGTTCCCCCATGCCGATCAAGATGACCATGCCGAGCAGCCCCGCCATGCTCCGGCGAAGACCCAGAAAATCAATTGTGCGGGCGACAATGTCCATACGGCGCATTCTTCAAACAGGATTCCGTTACATTGTTCCTGGCTTACTGCACACAGTGTGTAGAAGGCATGTGCCTCAATTCGACAGTCAAGATCGGGTTCTGCGTTCCAACGTGAGATCTGCCCACAACCCAGTCTTTTTCGTGCTCGTGCTCGTGTTCGTCATCGTTATCGTAATCGCGGCAAGAACCCCGCGGTATTCGCACTCGACAAATCATTGTACTTCAATTGGTTGTGTAAGTTGCCAAAAAACTTCTTGTAGTTGTTGATAGAAGCCACACGGTAAGGGCCTACGCCTCGTCTGGGACTTCGCCCAGAAGAGGGGACGCCTTTGACGTAGCCGAAATGCACTCGATATCAACATGTTACAAACATTGACAATTTGTTGTCGATGTGCGAGCGATAAGGGCCTAACGCCTGGACGTCGTGGACCTTGTGGGCGCAGCGGACTTCAAGCGAAAGGGGATAGGTTTTGTTGTTCACTGCATCCACAAGGTCCAGGATGTCCACTACGCGTGAACAGGACTCCGGTTTCGATTGCCGAATCCAGGATGACAAGTACGAAACGAGTCCGAAAGAATAACGATGAAGCCTACCCGGTGACAGGAGAATCCTTTCGCAATTCCGGCGGGTGTTTGATACCATTCACCGCGTGCGATCGCTTTCTGCGTCGCCAGAATGGGAGGGCCGGCCATGTCCGAAAACGGTGGACGAATGAATACGGAACGAACGGGCGGTTGGCGGACCGTGACGGACCTCGTCGAAGTAGCGGGGCAACTGCCGCCGACGAAAGCCGCGGTAGCGGGGGGCAGCCGGATCGAAGATCTGCGTCTGGTCGAATCAGCGCGTGATCATGGGATTCTGGACCGCATTGTCCTGGTGGGTGACGCAAACCGCATCGCGCGATCGGTGGAAGAGGCGGGTATCGAGATTCCCCCGGAGGACATCGTGCCGGTGGAAGACGACGAGAAGGCGTGCGCGGCCACGGTCGAACTAGCCAGGAATGGCGTGGTGAACATGGTGCTCAAGGGAAGCGTTTCCACGTCGTCCATCAACCGCTATATGCTCCCCCTTGCCGATCGTCCGACGGTTAGCCTCGTGTCGCTGTTCGACGCGGCGCCCATTGCGGAAGGACGGCCGATGATCCTGACCGACGCTGGCATCACGACGGTTTGTCATTTTGGGCGCATGGCGGACCTGATTGGAAACGCCGTCGAGGTCGCGCGCGTAATTATGGGCATCGAACGCCCACGTGTCGCCGTGTTGTCCGCGAGCGAGAAGCCGGTCGAATCCATGGCTTCGACTTGGATGGGCAGGCGGCTGACGGAACGCGACTGGCCCGGCGCCTATGTCTACGGCCCGCTTTCGCTCGACTTGGCGACGGATCCGCGATCGGTTGTTATGAAAGGTTTCGACATCCCGGAAGCGCGTGAGGTGGCGGGCCGGGCAGACATCTTGTTATGTCCGAACATTGACACGGGCAACGTCATTTATAAATGCATCAGCGCAATGATCAAATACGGCCTTGCCTCGCTCGCGAACATGATCGTGGGATTTCCCATTGCCTATGTCCTGCTTTCGCGTTCAGACGCGCTCGAAACACGCCTGAATTCCGTTGCGCTGGGCAGCATTTACGCGCAACGAGCGCTCAAACGGCCACGCACGGCGTGCACCGTGGCCGTTCCCGGCCCCGCGGCGTACCGCATTCTAGCGGTCAATCCGGGTTCGACGTCGCTGAAACTGGCCCTCTATGAAGACGACCGAAGCGTGCGCGAAACCGAACTGGCGTGCGAGATTCGCCATTCGGGCGTTTGGGAATCCGACGATGCGGAAGCGGCCCGTCTTGCGGATCTCGCGCAGCGGGAATTGGAAACGAGCGGCGCGGGGCCCGTGGACGCGATAGCCGCGCGCGGCGGATTTCTGCCGAGACCGCCGGAAAAACTGGCGGGCGGCGTATATGCCGTGGCCGAACACACGGTGGACGGCATCGTGGTTGACGAGGCGATGGTCGGGCATGTAATGCGGCATCCGGAACGCCGCCACGCCGCCAACTTCGGCATTCCCGTCGCGGCAATACTGGCGCGGCGATTCGGAGTGCCCGCGTATGCGGTGGATCCGGTCGTCGTGGACGAATTCGATCCCGTGGCGGAGATTTCTGGATATGCCCCGATAACACGGCGCAGCACCTCGCACGCGCTGAGCATCCGCGCGGCGGCCGCGCGTGCGGCGCGCGAGATAGGACGTCCCCTTGCGGACCTGAATCTTGTCGTGGCCCACCTGGGCGGAGGAATCACCGTAGCGGCAGTCAAACGCGGCCGGATGGTGGACAACAATATTGCCCTCCTCGGCGGGGGGCCATTCACTCCACAACGCGCAGGGGCCATTCCCACCGGCGCGATCATCGATCTGTGTTATTCGGGCCGGTTCACACGCGACGAATTGATCGAAGAATTGACCAAACGCGGCGGGCTGCAGTCCTATCTCGGCGAACACCGCATGGAAACAATCGAGCGGCGCATGGCGGGCGGCGATGAACGCGCCCGGCTCGTGGTAGACGCCATGGCCTACCAGATCGCCAAGGAAATCGGCGCCATGCACATGGCGGTGGGCGGCGATGTCGAGGCTATCGTCCTGACGGGCGGGCTTGCCCATAGCGCGGCGATACGGAACGCCGTGCGCAAGCGCGCCGGTATTCTGGCGCCCGTCATCGTCTATCCCGGATCGCTGGAGATGGCCGCGCTTGCCGCCGGTGCTATCGCCGTCCTGTCGGGACGGGAAAAAGCGCAAGCCTACCGTCCGTCAACCTGAAAAATGGGACCAACGGATGGGGATGGCGGATGGGGGCAGGGCAAACGCAGGGCAAACGCACCTAACGTGGGCTCTGCCCACAACCCAGTCTCTTTTCGTGCTCATGCTCGTGTTCGTCATCGTCATCGTAATCATAATCAAGGCAAGAACTCCGCGGTATTCGCACTCGACCGCACCGGTTTGCACACGTTGTTCTCCGGCAGGAAGTCCTCGAGCGTCGTAATGTAGTTATGGTCCGCCCCGATCCACGCCAGGTACGGCGTCTCGCTCAGCGGCGAGAGATCCTGAATCACATTGCTGCTCACATCGAGGTAGTTCAGGTTCGGCGTCGCCTCGATGAAGTAGATACTCGACAAATCAACTCCACATTACCTGCCAACTGCCGTGCGCAATGCCACTTCTATTTGCTCTTTGTTCGGAGCAGCGGGTTGAGTGCAAACATACTGCAACGCGGTACGGCCTTTTTCATCAACCACTTTTGGATCTGCTCCGATAGACAGTAGGTATTCAACAAGGTCGAGATTTCCGATGGACGCCGCCCACATAAGTAAGGTCCCTCCGCCAGGGGGTACATCGTCCGTTCCCGGAGTATTCGCCGATCCCTTTCCAACACAGAACGTTCCGTCTTCGAGCATATCTCTGAAGACCGCATAAGTCTGCCGATTGAACTGCCTGTAGACCATCTCAAGGATCTTTCGCTTGTCTCCAGTCGAAAAGCGGGACTTCTTGATACATTCCAAATCAAGACTCGGTGAGTAATCTTCACAGCTCAACAGTTTCATCAGCACATCCTTCCACGTTGCACTCAGACTGTAGTTGAAGACCTCTGCGTACACTTCGGGACGCATGCCGCCCTCGCTGAGCACTGTCAAGACGCCACTTTCGTCGCCTTCTGCGATACAGTTCCGAACTCTGAATTCACGCCCTTCGAATTCCTTCTCTGCTAGCGTCAACACCTCGATAATCTCATCCATCACAGGCATTGAAATACCAGGCTCGCTCTTCTTCTGTTCGGCAAGCTCGCGAGGGGTCATCTCGGAATAGTCAGTCTTGATTCCCTCACGACCCGCGTATGGATTCGCTCTCTGAGCCAATAGCCATTTGACTAATTCGACATCAGATGCGCCAACTGCACAGTACAATAGAGTGGCTCCGTAGGGCTTTCGGTGATTGATGGAGCCACCGCGTGCTAGATAGAGGCGAATGGATTCTATGTCACCATTGCTGGCAGCGCTGGATACCCCTTTTCCATGGGCCGCGCCTGTGGTATGCAAAGACATCTCATGATTGACAAGCACATCTGCTGGCTGTGTCACCAGATCCCTCCTATTGCGGACGTGTTGTACCCATACAACCAATATAGCTGTCAGAATCATGATAGAAAGACACAGAGATAAAAGCACCTTCATTGTTGAGACTCCCAATTCATGGCAATGGATTGCTTTCGCTCGTGGTTCGCTCGGATTCCCGCGCCCGTATCGACTCCGAGAGTTTACGGGGCGTAGGATAAAACCCACTCCACGGGTCAGTGACCGGCAGGCTCTCTCCGCGAGTGACGGAAACGCAAGCCGATGCAAAGGACGCACAGTTATATTGCCACAGGTCATATATCTGATCTAGCCGCTGCACAAATTCCATCAAGTATTCGTATTTTTCTCGTGTCAACCAGTAGAACCGTTTACTTACCGATGTACCTTGGGAGGTGCTCTGAACTACTACATCGTTACCATAGGGTCTCATCTTACCAACTGCATAGCCATCTTGATAGAGACCATAGGACTGCAGAGCTACGGGGCAGACTTCTCTGACTTCAATCCATCCATGGCCGATATTATTCCACGTGTATATATTAGGGGATGGATATGCGCAGACCGATAGTATAGCATAAGCGGATGCAAACACCGCCGTGATGGTCTTGCTCTGTGCGTTTACACCGGCTGCATCGGCGAGACGGGCGTAGATGGTGCGGTCGGTCACGTTCACGTGATTGTTATCCAGCATGACTTGGGCTCCGGGGACATCGCCCCAAATGCTCTTGCGCCATGCCTTGCCTTCTCCCATCCAGCCGACGAAACGGT
>Ga0209381_1002410_pt1 | contig 23494 bp, 18 predicted proteins | sample DewCreD2012metaG_FD_184111 | JGI IMG/M metagenome (GOLD analysis project Ga0209381, IMG submission 184111) | Hot spring sediment bacterial and archeal communities from British Columbia, Canada, to study Microbial Dark Matter (Phase II) - Dewar... ...
ATTCGACTCCGTCCGGAGTCGCACTTTCTCTCATGGGTTTTTAATTTTACAAACATTCAATCCCTATGGGATTGTTCATGCTACATGTTAGAATGTTTAATCTACTTTTTAATAAATGTATTGAAATCCGGGTTTAATACCTCTGGCCATACACTGGCATGAAGTTTCTTATACTCATCGTACTTGCCAGGCGCAAGTTTAATAACCTGTCCAAATCTTTGCATATCAAATTTTAGTTATTTTATTATTTCTTGAATGATTTTTCTGAACCAATCCATCTGTTCATCTGGCGTCATATTGCTATTATCAAGCACCACTGCATCATGCGGTTTAATTAATGGACTTTCAGCGCGGTGTGTATCGTTAAAATCGCGTTCCTCAAGATTTTTTGCAACCTGTTCAAATGTTATCCGCTCACCCTTCTCAAGCAACTCTTTTAAACGACGCTGAGCCCGCACCTCAATCGTTGCTGTCATAAAAATCTTCAGTTCTGCATCGGGAAACACTACGCTTCCAATATCGCGGCCATCCATCACAATCCGCTTATTGCTTCCCATGCGGCGCTGAAGATCTACCATCTTCTGACGTACTGATTTAATTTTACTGATGGTACTTGCTTTCCCCGACATCTCAAGCGTACGGATTTCCTTCTCGACATTCACATCATTCAGTATCGTCTCCGCGAGTCCGGTGGTCGGGTTATACCGGAAATCAATAACAATCAAAGGAAGCAGCAGGTCAACTTTTTCTGTAATAACCTCATCACCCTGAAAACCATTATGCCGCGAAAAAAATAAGGCAGCAGCTCTGTACATTGCGCCACTATCTACATAGATGTATCCGAGTTCTTTAGCTATTTGTTTTGCAAACGTGCTTTTTCCACACGACGAATAGCCATCAACGGTGATCACCAGATTAGATTTGAATGGTTTAATGAATTGCTCCATGATGATTACGAAAAAAAGCGTTAAGGTCAGTACTTAAAGAAAAATGATTAGTTCCTCCTGCTACATGATACGACGCGCGGCCATAGCTGATTTGAAACATATAAACTTTAATCCCGAAGCCCCAGGAAAACCCAACCATTGATACCCGTTCGGGGATTTTCAGTTCCTCCCGTCTCAGATAATTATATCCCATACTGATATAAAAACCTTTAACCGGTATAACCTCAAGCCCAATGATCATATGGCGCATAAATTTATCCCCATAGTCAAGAAACCAGTCAAAATCATTCGATCCGCTTGTCAGGGTATCGGCCGGCAATAGCTCCTGTTCCTCCGATTCGGTCTCATCCTCGGGTTTATCATAGGTAAGGTCAGGCATCTGAAGCTGATGTGCTGTAACAGAAATACGAAATGGAGCATGCCGCAGCTTATGTGAAACACCCATTAAAATCTCGAAGGGCAGCGGCTCGCGGTTATGTCTGGTATACGTCGTAATCTGACTCCCCATATTCTTCAGCACCAACCCTGCCGTGGTCAGACGCCTGTTGCTGTGATACACAATTCCTGCATCAGCAGCAATACCATACGAACGATACCGTTCAAGATAAGATGCCAGTGGTTTAATATTTACACCAAACGTAAAACAACTGTCAATAGCCCTCGACCAGTATAGGTTAAGCGCATATTCAGTTGCGCCGAAAGCGCCGATTTTCTCACCTGTAACATCCGCTTCAATAAATTTACCATAATTAATATAATGAATGCCAACCGCCAGATTGCCGATTTTTTCATAACTATGCGCATACGAAAAGTAACCGTAATTAATATCCATAAAGTAATCGGTGTAGTTCATCACTAACTGGTTTTCCATCGAACGGTCGAGCAATGCGGGATTTTGAAAGGCCATGGCCAGATCGTTATCCCGCAGCGATACCAGCTTGCCACCCATAGAGGCGATATGCGCCGAATTAGCCATACTTAAAAACTGATATGTGCTGGTGCCGCCAATCTGCGCCTTCAGCATGACTGCTGTCCCAAGAAAAAAAAGATATATACCGGCTAAACGCATGCTTTTACCTAACAGAAATAAATAACGTCAATTGATGATTTTAAGTGTGCGCCTCGACAGAAAAAACCTTCCGGGGTCTTCATTAAAAGTCTGTTAGTGCCCTGATAAAAAGACCGGGGGCTGAATCAACCCATTTAATAAACGTGGTGTCAGCGGCATTGTACTGCGGTATAAACGCCAGCAGACGGCTCAGATCAAAGGTTATTCCACTGATGCCTGCGCCTGATTTTACTGCATCTATGGCATTGCATTGCTGCTCAAAATGGCCTCCTGTAGGAACCATATATACCGGCTTGCGCATATACATGGCCTCACATACCGATTCAAAGCCGGCAGTGGATGAAAAGGCCTTGCAGTTCTTCATCATCTCCAGAAACTTTACATCATTTATTTTATGCCAGGTAAGATTTTCATGAATCACTTCCTCTTCTTTTTCGTTCCTTGCATCACTGAAAAAGTGTACCGGTATATGCTTATTGTCAATATGCCAGCGTGTAATCTCTTCGCGGTATCCATCATTTAAAATATAGGCGAGAATATAATCACCTGCAGTAGTTGATGCGTTTAGCGCTTCACTTCGCAACAGAGGAGGAACAACCACTACCTTGTGTTCCGGAACATCGCTCAACGCACGAAACGACAAGGCCAGCCGCCGGTCAGCTCCAAATGAAAAAATTTTATTCGCCAGCATGAATGATATTCGATCCATCCATTGTTTCTTTGGAAATTCAAATTCCGGGTGATAAGCCAAAAACTGGTGACCAATACAGACATGTTTTATGCCCGGCCGGTGCAATAAAAAATAAAGCCCTCCAACCAACTCATAAAAATTAATGATAACATCTGGTTTAAACTTTTTTACCGCTTCTCTGATCATCCGGATACTGTTAAAATATACCCCCGACCGGCGAATATTATAAATGACCGAAGGTAAAAGCCGTATCCCCTTCTGGTTTTTATCAACAATAAAATTCGGACTATCGTAGGTTTCAACAGGTGCGCCAATCTTATCATAGAAAAACTGTGGAATTACGCGCCGTTCGCTCTTACCCACAAACACCTTCACCACCTCATGGTTATTTTGTTTGAGTAATAATGATAATGTTATGGCCTGCGTCATGTGGCCCCTGCCCTCACCCTGTACCAGAAATAAATACCTCATGGCTTACTGCTTTTTGGTACTAAGATAACAGTTTTTTCTGCTTCAACCGGGCTTTGACACAAGAACTGAAACAACAAAACCACTGATTGGCCGATAACCGGGATGAATTGCCGGTTACCCGGATTATAACAAAGCGTCGAGTTTTGCCTGCAGATTGGCTTTGGGAACAGCACCAACCTGTTTATCAACAACCTGTCCATTTTTAAAAAACAGAATAGTTGGGATGTTTCGTATCCCATAGGTTGAAGCAACATTAGGATTACTATCTACATCCACCTTACAAACTACAGCACGGCCTTCATACTCTTCCGAAAGCTGTTTCACTGAAGGTGCGATCATATTGCAGGGTCCGCACCATACGGCCCAGAAATCTACAAGTACCGGCTTGTCTGATTTTAAAACCACCTCGGCAAAATTGCCGTCATTTACATCTATTGTCATATTGTTAAAGTTTAAGATTTAATGCTTTTTAGCGGAATGCAAAATACTAAAAACTTTTTATTTGTACACGATTAATATGATCCTGAGCCAAACAGGTTATAAGGATGGTGCGATAGGACGTTGTTAAAGAACAAAGCGATACAATCGCGCGGTAGCGGGGTGATAATGAACTGGCTAAAAACAAACAATATCAGGCAAGTGCAATACATGGCAGGGCATAAAAGCATAAGAAGCACAGAAATGTACAGAAACCAAGATTTAACGGACTTAACAAAGCAGTTGGAATTGTTCCATCCATTGAGATAAAACTCAATAAAACCAACACTTTTAAATTTGGAATTATAATATAGTCCAAATGTCATCCGTATAATGCCTTGCTCGCTGTAGCTTAGTAATAGCGAAAGCGATGCTTTGCTCCGCTGCCCGCGTGTCGCCGAAGCTTCAGCGGAGGCACAAGCTACGCGAAAGCGATGCCGATGTACAAATGTTTAGTCCATTTACATTGGACTATTACATTTGTCCAATCGGTATTACAACCCTGGACGAACGGGGGTTTAAAATAATCGCATGTTTTACAAATAGTTACATTCTTTCTAAACACAATTTCAATGTTAATTTTTCGCAAGAGACCAAAAATAACAAGCAAAATTTTTGGAGAAAGGGTATTTCTAACGTATATTTAATAAAGTTTTTTTCGTTCGCACTGTTACTAATTAAAAACAGTAAAGTATTATGAATAAACTTTTATTCTTATCCTGTAGTGTATTATTATTTTCTTTCGCATTACAGGCACAATCAACACTACAAATAAAAGACCTCAAGGCATTTTTTGTTGATAAAGACAGCACACGATGTATTCTTGTAAAATACCTTATCAATGAACCGGCACTGGCTGATAGTTGTTACCTGCTGGTTGGGACAGCCAAAGATGCCGGAGATGTTTATACGGGACGATACGGCATCAATTGCAGCGCTGTACCCTGCCATTTCAACGGCATGGGTGCCGATGTTGTCATTACATCATTAACCGTACAGGTGTTTTTACCTGTTAACCCGGCATTAGAAACGAATGCAACTCATATTTGTACTTATGTTACAACAAAACAAGGTATGGTTACTGAAAGACTCTATTTTGCGTTGAAATAAAATCTATGCTATTGCAAATTTATGAAACAATTTGCCGGTATATCTTTTTTATGTTATTTTTTACTGTATGCAGTTGAGCATTCCTGTTTTTCTCAATATACATTAACTCAGCTTGCCGGATCGTTTGTTTATGGCAGCGCAGGGATCACCGTTGAAGAGACAGGCGCAAATGTTTACATTGTAAATACAACTGCTGATGATCCGTTTAATGCACCTGCCGGATCACTGCGCAGAGCCATTGAACAGGCCAACAGCACATCCTTAAGCGCGCGAAACATCATAAAATTTGAAATACCGGGCTCATCACCTCACACCATTTTTATTACAGCCGAGCTGCCTGCACTTGAACGGAACATAATCATTAACGGAGCACCGATTCCCGGCCAGCCGCCATCAATTATTATTGATGGCAGTATGATGAATTGCGATATATGGAATTTTGGACTCCTGATTGGTGGAAACGATCCGGATTTTTCGGTTGTTATACAAGGTATTGCTATAAAAAACATTAATGCCATAACCCTCGGCTTTGGTAATTGCAACAATATAATATCCCGAATGATACTGTTTACGATTCCACATCTGTTGCTCATTGGATTGTGTCCGGAAATGCGCAATATAATATCCCTGCCTTCGAATACACTGCAATGATGCCATTCATTGACAGTGTGGTTGTTCCCGATACCATTGATATTGCTTCAGGCACCGCAATTACTTTCTCATCACAGCCCACTGGCGACAGTGTAATGATTGAACTCTCGGGTGTGCCAACCGGTAGTAAAGTCCGTCGAACCACCAGCTCAGCGGTGTTGAACCATACCATTCAGGCATCTGAATTAGCCGGCTTTAGCAGTGGCTACGGAAATATTTTTATTACTGCATCCTTTTTTCATACGGTTGTAAATACAAGTCATTGCATTGTCTATTGTTCGTCTACACATACACTGTCTTATTCAGTATTTTTTAAATAGATCGGTTAAACATAAACTCGCAACGATGAAAAATGGGTTACGAATACGAAATTCCGGTTCCTTTCGAGTATAGATTTATACCAGAACCATAAATTTTATTATTTATGAAAACATGTTGGATATTTATCGTTTTAATCATCTTTTTGGCGTGTTGCGATAACAAGGAAAAGGATGATGTTACACCGGCTCCTTCTGCCATTACAGAATCTGCAAACCAGGTGATGACAGCAGCATGCCTGAATGCGGTCAGGCACACTACATATAATTATATATTTACAACAACCTTGGATCTTGCAATTGCGACTTTTAATAATGCCTTAGTTAATCCAATGGTGTTTTTAAGCGGTGGTAATGTTATGGTTAATAATCAATCACTGACCTTCGATGGTGGCTTTTACAACTTGGAGGATATATACAGCAATCTTTTTTCCTCGGGCCAAGCCGTCTGGAAGGTCAGCGGTAACTCAACCTCCGGCATTCCCGCCATAAACTGCAGTCATATTGGTTTCCCCTCCATTGATTCCACTCATATTTCAAGCAGCGTGATAGATATAAATGTTGGTTTTACCTTTGAGGTGTTTAATGTGACAAATGCCGATTCAGCAGTCATTTTTGTTCGCGATGAACAAAATCACGAGTTCAGTATTAAATATAATCCGGCCCTTACAACCTATGAATTCACACCCTTGCAGCTTACAGGATTTACAGCCGAGGGCTCGGTGCAGCTATCCGCATTAAGTTCTAAATGGGTTACTGTCAATAATTGCACTGTCCTCCTGACCAATGAATCGGTTATTTCATACCTGGTTGAATTTTAGCCATAATTAGTCAATCCTTAATAAGTTTCCCCGTTCGCCCTGCTGGCGCCAAACTCCAATCGGTGTCTTCAATTAAACTTATACTCCAACACCGGATTATTCTGAAGAAACGCCAGAAACTGGTCAGTAAGCTGTATGCGCTTATTCCGCGAAAACATACCCAGTTCTACGTTTCCCTGCTGGTCGAAAAATACCAGCCGCAGTAAAACATTGCCGCTAACATTCGTGGTCATCTGCATAAAATCATTGATCAGCGTTTCTGAAACTTCCTGGGCTGGAATCGTTATGGTTATCTTTTTTATCATCTGATCGCGAACCTCCGAAAGGAGAGTAATACTCTTCACTTTAAACTCTAACTCCTCCGGGTTTTCTTTCTGCCATGTCTTTTGCTGAAACTTACCCTTGATGAGCAGGAGAGCACCCTTTATAAAAAACTTATTGAAATCAAGATAGTCCTTCGAAAAAAACATCAGCCGGTAACTTTCCGAGTAATCCTCTATACGCATCGAACCATAATTTTTACCTGTCTTCGTAACGGCATGATTTGCTTCGGTCACCATGCCGGCAAAACATAGCTCCCGGCCATTGTGTGCCTTTGGATCATGAAGCCCTGCCAAGGTTGTATTACAGAATTGCTTCATCTCAAAGGCATACTGATCGAGGGGGTGTGATGACAGATAAATACCGATTACCTCTTTTTCAAAATTCAACAGATGAATCTGACTCCATTCTTCACCTGTGGGTATTTCTGGTTTAATTATGGCCGTATGCTGACCATCGCCGAAGAGGTTGTTTTTAGACGTAGTAATCTCTGACTGATATTTATTGCCGTACCGCAGCAGATTTTCTATTGTTGATACATTTTTCTCATCAGAAATAAAATACTGATAACGGCGCGCCGGTGGAAGATTATCCAGGGCGCCGGCATAAGCCATGGCTTCCAGATTCTTTTTATTCACGGCTTGCAGGTTTACCCGTTCAACCAGATCATAAATATCTTTGTATGGACCGTTTTTTTCTCTTTCTTTGATGATTTCCTCTACGGCCTTCTCGCCAATACCCTTAATCGCTCCCATTCCAAAACGTATCTGACCTTTTTTATTGATAGTAAAACGATAACTGCTCTCATTGATGTCAGGACAGAGAACAGCGATATTCATCCGGCGGCATTCATCCATAAAATTGGTAATCTTTTTCAGATCGTTCAGGTTCCGGCATAGTACTGCGGCCATAAACTCTACCGGGTAATTGGCCTTCAGATAAGCCGCCTGATACGACAAATAGGCATAACATGTCGAATGTGATTTGTTAAATGCATATTGCGCAAAGGCCTCCCAGTCCGTCCATATCTTTACAATCAGTTTGTCATCTATCCCTTTCTTCAAACAGCCCTCAACAAATTTTTCTTTCATCTCTTCCATTACTTTGAATTGCTTCTTGCCCATGGCTTTCCGCAAACTGTCTGCCTGACCGGCGGTAAAACCTGCTAACACCTGAGATAAAATCATCACCTGTTCCTGATACACTGTAATACCATACGTTTCGCTCAGCACAGCTTCCATCTCGGGAAGCGCATACGATAATTTTTCTTTGCCATGCTTACGTCGTATATAACTGGGGATATACTCCATAGGACCTGGCCGGAATAAAGCATTCATGGCAATTAAATCCTCAAACCGGTTGGGCTTAAGTTCCCGCAGATATTTCCGCATTCCGGGCGACTCAAACTGAAAAATGCCTGTTGTATCTCCCCGGCTGTATAATTCATATGTTTTAGCATCATCCAATGGCAGTTTCCAAACATCAATCTCAACCGACCGCCCCTGACGGATAAACTCCACTGCATCTTTTATGATAGAAAGTGTTTTTAAACCAAGAAAATCCATTTTCAACATTCCTACACTTTCCATGTGATCACCTTCATATTGGGTTACCAGCAGAGGTGAATCTTTCAGTTTGCAAAGCGGTATATGATTAATCAGATCGTTACGTCCGATAATTACCCCACAGGCATGTATGCCGGTTTGCCGAACCGACCCCTCAAGCGTTTCAGCATATTTAAGTGTATCGGCAATCAGAGGATTTGCCGAATTTCTCTCCACAGCCAATTCTTTCACTTCTTCGTAGGCCTGTTTAAGCGTTATACCGGGTGTTTCGGGAACCATCTTCGCCAGCCGGTTTGATTCGGAAAGATGAAGTTTCAATACTCTTGCAACATCACGGATAGCCATTTTTGCCGCCATAGTTCCAAAGGTTACAATCTGAGCAACCTTTTGCTGCCCGTATTTATTTACTACATATTCAAGAACCTTGTCGCGTCCGTCTTCATCAAAGTCAATATCAATATCCGGCATCGAGATACGGTCGGGATTCAAAAAACGCTCAAACAGCAATCCGTATTGCAATGGATCAATATCAGTAATATAATTACAATAGGCCACCACCGAACCGGCTGCCGATCCGCGGCCCGGCCCTACCCATACACCCATTTCACGCGCAGAAGTCAAAAAATCCCGGACTATTAAAAAATAACCCGAATACCCCATCTTTTTAATCACCCCTAATTCAAAATCCAATCGTTCCTGATGTTGTGGTGTTAAAACGCCATATCGCTGTTGTGCGCCTTCAAATGTCAAATGCCTAAGATACTCATCATCATTGGCGAATTCTTCAGGTATTGGGAAAAAAGGCATTACGGGGTCACATTCCAGAGAATACTCCTCAATCTTTCCTTCAATCTCTGCCGTGGTATCAATGGCTTCGGGAAGATCGCTAAACAGGGCAGCCATCTCATCCTGTGTTTTAAAATATTCCTGCTGTGTATAACGTAAACGGGCATCATCATCAATCTCACTATTGGTATTCAGGCAAATTAATATGTCATGCGCCTTAGCGTCAGATGCGTTGACAAAATGCACATCATTTGTAGCTACCAGTTTTACAGTATATTTTCTGGATAATTCAATATACTGTGCGATTACTTTTTCTTGTTTAAAATATACATCATTGTCCATTACAGGATCACCGGTTTTATGACGCATAATCTCCAGGTAAAAATCATCTTTAAACAATGATTTAAAATATTGTATTGTCTCCTCTGCCCTGGCTATCTGGCCTGAAAGGATATTTTCCGGTATCTCTCCTGCTATACAGGCAGTAAGTGCAATCAGTCCGTCATGATATTTCTCCAGCAACTCCCTGTCAATTCGTGGTTTGTAATAGAATCCTTCAATCCACGAGTATGACACCAGTTTAACGAGATTATGGTATCCGGCAAGTGATTTGGCTAATAAAATCAGATGATAACCGCTGCGGTCGCCTTTATCCTGACTGTCCTTGTCAAAACGTGAACGCTGTGCCATATAAACCTCACAACCAATTACCGGCTTAATTTCATTGGCTTTGGCAATATTATAAAAATCCTTAACCCCGAACATATTACCATGGTCGGTGATGGCCACTGCCTTCATGCCGTTGTCTTTTGCCTTCTGCATCAATTGCTTGATATTGCAGGCACCATCTAAAAGTGAATATTGAGTATGTAGATGTAAATGGGTAAACAAGCAAAATGATAATTAATTGTTAATTATTTTAATAACAATATTTTTTCGAATAAACAAAATTTCAACTGCAAAATCAGGGTTTAAAATTAAACAAAGACATCAACCTGTATTCTAAAAATTAAGATTATAGTTATTAACCGGCCCGATTGTTTTATTTTCAACACCTTTCAATATTAATTGTTAATCCTAACATATTCAATAAAACCACTTGAAATAATAAACTATTATATTGGTTCTGTTAATCTTTGATTGTCAAAGGATTTTCAATAATGACCCGAATCAGAAAAATAACCATTTAGATTATTAATAGACAAGCTAAATGATATATATTTTTTAAGCGCCTTGCATCAGGAAACATCACCACAAGATTGGCTTTTATAAAGCACTTTAAAATTTAAAAAAACAACTGCTGCTCTGGCCATAAAAATCTTTCTCATTTTTTATCAAACATTTGAAATGTCATTTAAAAAACTTTTTTTTGTCTTTTTAATTTATTTATTATTATTTTTATGTAAAATTTAATCCGGATACTATGAATAAATTTTTACTCCTGCCTTTAATAATTTTTCTATCCATATTCACAGCCATTGCCCAGGAACAACAATCCAGCCCTTATATCGTTGATTTTGAATCAAACTATTCCCATCCGAATCATGCCTATTCCTGGTGGCCCCAATGCTGGCGAATATGGAGTATGCAGGGCCGCAATGCATCTTCAAATGTCCATGGCAGTTGGGGACTAAAATCAAATGTTAACCAACCCAAAGTTCAGATTTATACCTGTTTCTTTGATGCAACAACTACCGATACCTTTTCCTTTTATTTTAAGGTTTGTATTACTGCCGCCTTTCCGCCTTACAGCGATTATCACCTGCGGATCGGACGATTTGACCTGGGAACAAATGCCAATATCCCCAGCGGCGTAATCTGGTTTGACACCCTCAATTTCACCGATTCAAACTGGGTGCACTATAAGGCAAATTTTCCGGTTAACGGTATTCAAAAAATCGTCCTTTATGCCAATGAGGCCGATGGCGGGTGGAATGGTGATCCCTCAACCTTTATACGGTTCGACTACTTCCGTACCAGCGCAACACCTCTGTACAGCCGGAAACCTGCCGTACATATCAAACAAACAGCAGGCGGGACAACGGCTTGCAATACCGAAAACCGAACCTTTGTGGCTGATACCCTGAAGAATGTCAGCACTACCATCCCTTCCTTCTTTTCCTGGTACAGAAACTCTTCTCAGGTTCATATCGCATCTTCACTAACTGATACTACATACACAACTAATGCCCTGGTGGCTAATGATACTACTTCAGCTATTGTTCAAACATTTGATGTCTGTTATTGTGTCTCCGGATTTGATATTGATACCCGTATCCTTAAAGACACATCCAACAAAATTGTACTCCCTCCCTGCCGGAAAATTACGTTGCAGGCCACCAGCGCCGATTCAATCTGCCCGGGAGCTTCTCTTCAGGTTGATTATACCACCTCGGCTATTGGCAACTGGCCTGGCGGAACACAGGTGCGTATTGAACTGTCTGATGTAAATATTAAAACCTGGACATCTCCAATTACCCTGGGAACCGGTTCATTATCTGAATCCACTGTCAATATTGCAGGAACACTGAATGTTAATCTCGCCGCAGGTAAATATTATATCCGTGGTATTGCAACAACTACCGGTACCGTATCAGAGTATTATGACAGTATTATCGTCCGGAATAAAAATATCTGCCAACGAATTACTATTGTTGATGCTACCCCCAACAATCAGTGCCCCGGCAATAATATCAGTATTGATTATAACACCACTGCATCCATGTTCTGGCCGGTCGGGACACAGATCCGCTTCGAGTTATCCGACCGTAATGCTAAAACATGGACAACGCCTATTGTCATAGGTACCGGACCCGTGTCAACAGTTACCAATAATGTTACCGGAACACTCGCTTTATCAGTTATTGCCGGGAAATATTATATCCGGGGAATCGCCACATCAAACGGAACAACATCTGAATTCCTCGATAGTATAACAATTGACGGCACCAATATCTGCCAGAGAATAACTATAGTTAATGTATTACCGGACGATCTATGTCCGGGCAATTCATTCAGCGTTGAATACAATACCTCGCCTACTGCCAACTGGCCCGTTGGAACTCAAATCCGCTTTGAGTTATCCGATCCCGATTCAAAATCATGGGTTGCGCCAACAACAATTGATACCGGCAATGTCTCAACCTCCACCGTTAATGTCAACGGCACATTAAGCGGCAGTATGGGCGCCGCACGTTACTATATCCGGGGAATATCCACTACCAATGGAACTACCTCTCAATATTTCGACAGCATAACGGTTAATCCTATACCTATTAATTCAGCAACGGTTTATACGGTTAAATGCCGTGGTGAAAATAGCGGTTCTATTGACCTTAGCGCTTCAAGCGGTCACAGTCCGTATACCTATTCATGGTCAACCGGCGCAACCACACAGGATGTATATAATCTCTTTGCCACCTCCTATCAGGTAACAACAACCGATGCAAAAGGGTGTCGTGATGTTGATTCATATACTGTACCACAAAGTGCCACTGTCATGAATTTGGCTCTGGATGCCACAACAAATGTCAACTGCTTTGGTGGTAATTCCGGCGCTGTCTCTATTACCGTTACCGGTGGTGTTACGCCCTATACCTATATCTGGAGCAATAACGCAACAACCATGAATATCAGTTCGGTGATTGCCGGATCATATACGGTATCCGCAAGCGATGCCAATGGCTGCGTCCGTACATTATCTATTCCTGTCACCGAGCCGGGTGAAATTATTTTCAACTCTTCTGTTGCTCATGTTACATGTTTGGGCGGCGCCAATGGCTCAATTATGCTCACAACATCGGGAGGCACCACTCCTTATTCATTTTCATGGGATAATGGAGCAACAACCGAGGACCTCTCATCGCTCGCTCCCGGTCCCTATGTATTAACTGCGCGGGACAATAAGTTCTGTCAAAAAGTATTTTCAACAACTATTTCCGAACCCTCCATACTTGGTGTTTCAGGAAATATTACTCATGTTACGGTCTTTGGCGGTACCGATGGCGCCATCAATATCAGTGTTACAGGCGGCACGCCCGGCTATGCCTTCCAGTGGAGCAACAACGCAACAACCGAAGATAATGCCGGTATTGGTTCCGGCACTTATTTTGTTACTATTACCGACACCAAAGGATGCCGCATTACTAACGGTTATACCGTAAATCAACCGGGCGATGTTATTATCACATATACATCATCTCCGGTCAGTTGCAATGGTGGAAACAATGGAGCCATTGATGTGAGTGTCAGCGGCGGTGTATCCCCCTATTCATTCGTATGGAGCACCGGACAGGTATCTGAAGATCTCTCGTCACTTGCTGCAAACGACTATATCATTACCGTAACCGATAATAACAGCGCGTATAAAATTGCGCTCATCAAAGTTACCGAACCATCTGCTATTGCAATTATCCGCACCATTTCACAAGTAAGCTGTTATGGCGGCAACGATGGGGCCATTGACATCAGCATCTCCGGCGGTAAAACACCCTACAGCTACTCATGGAATACAGGTGCTGTAACACAAGACCTGTCCGGCCTGTCTGTGGGATCCTTCTCGGTAACTGTTTCGGATCTGAATTCCTGCACAGGAACAACAACCGCTGCAATCGTACAACCCGACAGCATTCAGTTGTCCGGAACCATTACAGATGCCAACTGTTTCGGATGCAATACCGGCGCAATTGATATCAGTACCGGCGGTGGCACATTGCCCTTCAGCTTTTACTGGAACACGGGCAGTACAACTCAGAATTTAAGCACTATTTCTGCCGGGGACTATTCCATTACAGTTACTGATGCTAACGGATGTACTAAAAAACGCAGCTTCCACGTTACTCAAACCGACCCCCTTTCTGTTGTCATTGTGCCCGTCAGGTCATGGTTCTCATCTTATATCCTTGCCGATAAAGACACAGCTATTTGTTATCAGTCGTCTATTATTTTGCATGCTGTGGCTAAGGGCGGAACGCGCAACTATTCTTCATTTACCTATCTGTGGCGCGACCTCGTGCTAAATACCAATGTTGGTAACGATTCCATTATAATCCTAAAACCCGAAAATACCAGCTTCTATTCTGTTGCTGTTAATGACGGATTAAATACTGCCCGCGATACCTCTATCGTTTTTGTTTACCCCGGGCCTACTGTGCGCATTTATGCTACTTATGAAAAAAGAGATATTGATACGGTTGATGAAGATGGAAACAAAATTGCTTATATCATAAATGGACAGGAATTCCAGTTTGATGTTAAAGGCGGCGACCGCTACCGCTGGAGCCCCGAAGACGGATTATCTAATCCGGACATCCCTAATCCAACGGCCAAACCAACCAAGCCACTGTTCTATTCTGTAAGTGTTGATTCGGTTCATCACTTTGTTACCGACTCTCTGATATGTACAGCCAAAGATTCAATCGAAATTATCTTCAAAAATTTCGAGGTCTATGTTCCAACCGCATTCACGCCTAATAATGATGAAACCAATGACAAAATGTGCGTCCGGGGTATCGGAATTAAAGAAAATATTAACTTCCGGATATATAACCGCTGGGGCGAACTGGTTTTCGAAAGCCAGAACCTGAACGATTGCTGGGACGGCAAATTCAGAGGAGCTCAACAACATATGCAAACCTTCGGTTATCTCCTCGAAGTAGAAGACCTGATGGGTGAAAAACACAAATTCAATGGAATCATAACAATCATGCGATAATCAATGTCTATGGCAAAAAAAATAATTGTAACAGTAATTCTTGTCGCGTACACATTGTTCGGTTTAGCACAGGATATTTATTTTTCACAGTTCTATGCTGCTCCATTACTGATGAACCCTGCGCTTACCGGTTTCTATCCGGGCGATATGCAGGTCGGTCTGAATTACCGCAACAGTACCAATGGGTTTATTCCTGCATCAACCTATGCGGCTTCGGCCGATATAAAAATTGCCAAGCGCGTGATTAAACCGAATATTTTTGCATTAGGTCTTGTTTCTGCCATTGATAATGTTTCAAAAGGTTTAGTGAGCAGCACTAATCTGCTGGCCTCCGGCGCCTACCATATCTGCATGGATAAACGTAAATTTCACTACCTGTCATTCGGCGCACAAATCGGTATGCTTGAACGCCAGTTTAATCCCGATGATTTTACCTATGATGTTCAATGGGACCATAACACGGGTTTCCATGCCGACTGGCCAACTCATGAAAACTTCCAGATCCAGCAGGCCTATAATTTCGACTGGAATATGGGGTTCTTTTGGTATTCCCACTTACCCCGTTACTCGGCCCTCTTTATCGGATCGTCGGTCTTTCATCTGCATGAACCAAAACAATCATTCCTTGGAAAAGACGAGCATTTCACTCGCCGCATCCTCATCCATGGCGGAAACCGCATTGGATTTAACCAGGAGTTTTCCCTCATCCCACAATTCATGGTCATGCTGCAAAACCGTTCCCAACAAATTATCGAAGGGTTAACTATGGAATATAGAATTCGTGATACCGAAACAGCGTTCCGCTTCGGCTCATGGTTCAGGCACAGCGATAATAGTATTATTTTCTCTGCCGGATTTAGAGCAAGTGGTGTACAGTTTGGACTTAGTTCTGATTTTATTTCACCCATCCAGAAAGAAAGCCGTACCCGTGGCGCAATGGAATTTTCGGTTGTCGTTTCTCCTACCTTCACCCGCCAGTCGAAACTTAGCGCCGATCCAACCCGTATTTTTTAGCTCTGCTGTAATAAAACCTTTTTACTGTGTTCCCTATTGGAAATGGCTAATTTTGTTCTATTCAATTTTATTATGCATCGCCTCCGGCTTATTATTCCTCTGTTTATAATTTCTGTATCTCTTTTTTCGCAGGATATCGGAACCATTATTCATGAAAACACCGGAAAATCAACAAATTTGCAGGTGGCTGAACAACTGTTCCGTTTTGGTCTTTTTTACGAAGCTATACCTTTTTACGAAGCAGTACTTGCCGAAAAGAGCAGTCGTTACAATTATCCCTTGCTTTTCAATCTCGCCGAGTGTTACAGACATTGCAGATATTATGCCAAAGCTTATTCATTATACAAAAAACTGACAGATTATGCAGTAACCCGTTACCCGCAATCCCTCGCACTGATGGCATGGATGGAACAATCCATGGAAAACTACGAAGAAGCAATTAAACATTATCAGGCGTTTCTCGATTATACGTTAGATAAACCGACAGAATTAATTCCCTTTGCACAGCAACAATTAATTGCCTGTAAAATAGTACAAAAAAAAATTAATCAGCCATCTGCTTATAAAACCACAATACTACCTGCAACAGTTAATAAACAATATTCCAATTATGGTCTGTCACCTACAGGACAACGGTTGTGGCTGACCGGCACAAAAACAACTACCGGTAATAAAAAAATAATGATCGAAAGCACTCGTGGCAAATATCATTCGCTTTTTATAAATCGAATCTATTATACCGATTTGAAATCAGCCAGATGGCAAAATCGCGTTGAAGCAACCATTAATCCGGATAAGGAGTATAATCATGTTTCTTCCCCGTTTTATGATAATAAAGATTCGGTTTTATATTTTACAATTTGCAATAATGACTCAACAACATCCTGTAATATTTACCGAAGCAATTACAGGAAAAACCGCCTTGACGTACCCGAAAAACTTAACACACATATTAACTCAGCCGGCTCATCGAGCAGACATCCTGCGATATGCTATATCCATAATAAACGAATACTGTTCTTCTCATCCGACCGCTATGGCGGACAGGGTGGTTTTGATATTTATTACAGTATTGCCGGGAACAATGATGAATTTGGCAATGCCATAAATGCCGGCAATGTTATTAATACTCCCGAAAATGAGATTACTCCCTTCTTTGATATGCTCCATAATACACTTTACTTCAGCTCAACCGGACACTATGGGTATGGAAATTATGACATTTTTAAATCTACCGGTAATCCGGTTTCCGGTTTCTCAATTGCTCAAAACCTTCCTTATCCAATTAACAGCGGAGCTGACGATTATTTCTTTGCTGCCTGGTCACAGGATACAAATCGCTTCTTTCTTTCGTCAAACCGCTACCAGAACAAATTTAAAAATGAGGAAACCTGCTGTGATAAAATTTACAGTATTGAAAAACTTCCTGTAAATACTTTTTCAAGTTTGTTTACCGGCACGGTAACGGATATCGCCACATCCGAACCATTAATAGCTCTTGTTCAAATATACGATACACTTAACCATTTTCTCGATTCGGCGCAAACAACAACGAATGGAAAATATATTATCCGAAACATTTTTCCCCATATAATTATTACAGTTGTTTCAGCTCGTGGATATTTGTTTAATGTCGAAAAAACAATAATAAACAGCGAATCGAACAAAAGCCATACAATTATAAAAAATTTCAAACTGCAAAAAATAGAGCAAGGCGCAACAACCATTCTGCGTAACATTTATTTCGAAACCGACAGCACAGCCCTCCAAGTACAATCATTTCCTGCATTAAATCAGATTATCAGTTTTCTGAATAGTTATCCAACATTGAAAATAGAAATATCCGGCCATACCGATAACACCGGAACCAATGATTATAACAACCGGCTTTCAGAGTTGCGCGCAAAAAGCGTTGTTGATTATTTAATCAGTAATAATATTGATTCGTTACGGCTTTCATACTGTGGGTATGGCAGTAGCCGTCCTGTTGTGACCAATACAACAGCCGAAAATCGAGGCCTTAACCGCAGAGTTGAATTTAAAATTATTGAATTTTGATAATACATGTGTGTTATTTGTCTGCAAAATACTATGCACGGCAAATTGTAACCCACAACAAATCAAACCATTACAAATATAGCAAGAATGGAAAATACCGCACCGGATCATTGCTCTATCTTTGTGCTGTGATAAACTGAATTTATATGACAGGCAAACCCCAAACCCGCAAAGATTACTACGAACGCATTAACAAGGTGCTGGTTTACATTAATAACCACCTGAGTGAAACGATGGAGCTCGACCACCTGGCCAGTGTTTCAAGCTATTCAGCGTTTCATTTTCACCGTATTATGCGCGCCTACCTCGGCGAATCAATTGGTTCGTATATTATTCGACTGCGGCTCGACAGCGCAGCACAACTGCTGCGTTACTCACCCTTGCCGGTAAACGAAATCGCCATGAAGGTTGGCTATAACATGCCTTCGTCCTTTAACAAGGCATTTAAAAAGCGTTTCGGTGTTGCCCCTAACGAATTCAGGGATGATAATCACAGCCAGTTCCGGGCCGATGGAACATTTTTAAATCTTAAAAACATGGAAACAACAGTATTAAAACCCAAGATTAAAACTCTGAAGGAGAAAAGAGTTATTTATGCTCGCGCTATGGGTGCGTATGATAAAAGTGCCGAAGAGGCATGGAAGAAAGTATGCGACTATGCCGGAAAGAACAGACTTTTTGGCTTTGGAACCGAATTTATCGGCATCAGTTATGATGACCCGAATATTACCGAAACGGAGAAACTGCGCTACGAAGCATGTTTAACCGTTGGCAAAGAGGTGAAGCCCGATGGCGAGATTGGTGTCAATAGCATTCCCGGAGGGAAATATGCAATCTTTACCGTGAAAGGCCCGTATGTAAAACTGTCGCCCGCTTATGATTATATCTTCGGCAAATGGGTGGCTGATCAACAGGTTAAACTTTAATACTCCCCGTTTTTCAACCACGGATTATACAAATATAAGTTTTTTTTCTTTTTCATTATAATGAATGTAATCCACTGTTAATATCATGCCACGGACTTATACAGGCTTGCCGGGCGCCTTCGACCAATACCCTGATGACATAGCCGGTTGTTGTAATAATCGATGTACTCTTTTAGTCCTTGATAAAGTTCCAACCCATCCGAAGGAACTTTGATGTAAACATAATCATATTTAACGGAACGCTAGAACCTTTCGATAAAGATGTTATCAATAGCCCTGCCCTTGCCATCCATACTAATCCTTATACCTTCTTTCTTAAGAAACTCAATCCATTCATGACAGGTAAACTGACTGCCCTGGTCCGAGTTAATGATCTCCGGCTTTCCATGCCTGGCAATAGCTTCTTTTGTTACATTGAGGCTACAGGCAGCATCAAGAGTGTTGGATATTCCCCAGCCGACAATATAACGGCTGTAAACGTCTATTATCGCCGTCAAATAAAGAAACCCCCTGGACATAGGAATGTATGTGATGTCAATTGCCCATACCTGGTTCGGACGCACTACCTGCAAATCTCGCAGAAGATAGGGTCTGATATACTTCGCCTGTCCAAGCCGGCTCAGATTACGCCTGGGATAAATTGCCATCAGGCCCATTAACCTCAATAATCGACGTACTCTCTTATGATTGACAAGTATTCCAAGGGTAAGCAAAAAATCACGCATCCTTTTTACTCCTTCTGTAGGATGCTCAAGATATTGCTCATCCATCAGTCTCATAAGATTCAGATTCTCCTCGCTCTCGCCCAGAGGTTTGTAATAAAAACTTCCACGGCTTACACTTACCAGTTTGCACTGGCAGCGAATACTCAATCTCTCTTCACGGTTAACCATATCAAGACGCTCTCTTACAGACCCAACTTCTTTAAGTTTTTTTTTAAAAACTCCCGCTCCATCTCTAACTGTCCGATCTTGGCATATAATTTCTCGATATCAACTTCTCCCTTCTTTTCCTGGCCCGGTTTGTCAAAAAGCTCCGGAGCCCGATCCAAAAACTCCTTTTTCCATCGTGAAATCATGTTGGGATGGATCCCATACTTCTTCGAAATTTCACTTATGGATTCCCGTTCCTGCAATGCTTCAATGGCTACTTTCGCCTTGAAAGCGCTTGAATGTTTTTGTCTTTGTGTTTTCATAATACACTGGTTTTAAACTAGCAAATTTAAACTTAACCAGTGGTCTTAATTCAGGGGAGTATTATAACCTAAAGGGTGGCACGAATGGTTTAACCTACAATCGCTATAAAGCAATTGGTATGCTTAAAGCCCCTAAAAAGAGTAAATACCATCAACCCGAAATGGTCTCTGATCAGTTGGCAAAAATTATGAAAACGCTTTTGGTAAAGCGCATTGATAGTAGTTTTTTCGCTTTTAAACAATCTCTTGGTCGCTTTAAGGAGTCAACCAAAGCTATGGTTACGATGTTCGAAAATGGCAAAATTTATATTGCTCCTAATCTGCCTGTTTCCGATTATATTAACGAGGGTAAAGAAGAAGAGCTTCTTGATATTATTTTACAAAAATCACACGAAGACCCTACCATTGAAATTTGTGAACCCGATGATTTTGAACCTGGGTTTAAAACCGGTTTATTTAACGATTATAAGATTCTCTGTGAACTGGAAGCCGATTGGTTAAAAGTAGGTGACGATCCCAAATTAGAAAAATTCATCGATTATATTAATAAGAAACTATTCTCAAAATCAATTAATCCACAGCAAAAACTCGTTGTATTTTCCGAAAGTAAAGAAACAACAACCTATCTGTTCGATAAATTGTCAGAAAGGATAAAGCATCGTTTATTAACTGTTGACAGTGCCAGCCGAAAAGATAAAATGCCGCTTATCAGGGCAAATTTCGATGCGAACATACCCGAGGCTGAACAAAGAAACGATATAGACATTGTTATTTCGACCGAAGTATTGGCAGAAGGTATTAATTTGCACAGGGCTAACATCATTATAAATTACGATACTCCTTGGAATTCAACACGCTTAATGCAACGTATTGGTCGTGTTAATCGTATTGGTTCAACCGCTAATGAGGTCCATATTTTTAATTTCTTCCCCACAGCCAAAGTCAACAACGATATAGAACTCGAAAAAAAGGCCATAATGAAATTACAGGCTTTTCACTCTGCCTTAGGTGAAGATAGCCAGATTTATTCCCCCGACGAAGAAACTCAATCCTTTGGTATTTTTGATCAAAACATCGAGGAAGAAAAAGACGAAAAACTGGCATATTTGATGAAAATTCGTGAATTCAAAGAAAAATTCCCCGAACGCTTCAAGCAAATTAAAAATATGCCTTTACGTGCACGGGTGGGGCGCAAAAGTAAAATTCTTAAAAATGGCACCGTATGCTTTATTCGTGATGCAAGGCGTGATGCCTTTCTATACATCAAATCCGATAAATCTATTGAAGAACTTACCTTTCTCGAAACCGTAAAACAATTTGAAACCAACGATTCCGAAAAGGCACTTCCCCTGCACAACGATCATCACGAACAGGTAAAAGTTGCCATTAAACATTTTACCGAACAATCTGAAAAAGATAAAGCCAAGGATAAAAAGGTTGACACAACACAAGGTCCTAATGAGAAAAAAGCATTGGCGTACCTCGATGCATTCTTAAACCTTCCTTTTACCAACAACGATGAAAAACAACTTATTCTTTTGGCAAAAGAAGCTATTCGTAAAGGTAAGTTTCAAAATCTGCAGCGTGACATAAATAAACTGCAAAATGCTGTTAAAAAATCACCTATTAAACCGGTGCTTTTATTAGCCCGGATCATTGAAATCATTAAATCATATCCGCTCGAAAACGAAGAAAAAGAAATTCCTGTTTCAGAAATTCAAAATGTCACACGAATATTCAATCCCGATATTATTATTTCACAAAGCTTCATTGGTTAATTTTAAACTACAGAGAAAATGACTCAACAGGAACTCAGAGAGGTATTTCAATCAACATACAACCAAAAACAATGGCTTGAGGTTCTTAAATATTCTTTTGCCGATGTTAATATTTTTGCTCAGCATCAGGATTTATTCAGCGAACTTGATTTTGTTATCAATGGCGGACAAATTGGGCAGGTTCAGCTTGCCGATAATAAGTCACTGGGTATTTTCGAGGTGCAAGTATCCGAAGAAATTGACATTCTTCGCAATCGTAAAGGTCTTCGCGATATTGCTGCCAAATATATAGATCAGAACATCATTCACGGCGCTCTCGTTATTTTCTATTCAGCAAATCAATCCGAATACCGCTTTACGTTTATTGCCAAGCACAGCGAATTTAATGACGATGGCACCTTAAACAAAGTGCAGACACATCCACGCCGCTACACCTACCTATTGGGTACGCAATTTTGTGCTACAGCCATACAACGAATTGGAGAACTGGCTATAAAACGTCAAACGGCTGAATTAACTATTGCAAATGTCATTGACGCATTCTCTGTTGAAGCTCTTACAAAAGAGTTTTACAAAGAACTTTCAAACTGGTATTTTTGGGCTTTGCAACAAGTCAAATTCCCCGACGATTTTGAGAAAGACGAAGAAGTCCGCAATGCCTCATCTACAATAAGGCTCATTACACGCTTAATGTTTGTATGGTTCTTAAAACAAAAAGGACTGATACCCGATGAACTTTTTGATGAAAAAGAGCTGAAAAAATTCCTAAACTACACCGATAAAACCGGCAGTACCTACTATAAAGCCATTCTGCAGAATCTCTTTTTTGCCACACTTAATACCGAAATGGGTTGCGATAACCGCCGTTTTGTTAACCGTCAGTATGGGGTGCAGGGTTTTTACAGGTACGAACGCTTCTTTACAAATAAAGACCGTTTTATTAACCTTACTAAAAATATTCCCTTCCTTAACGGTGGTTTGTTCGAAAATCTCGATAAAAATGTAGGCGACGATAACGAAATCCGTATTGACTGTTTCTCAAACAAACAGGCAAATGAAACACGGCTGTCGGTTCCCGATTACTTGTTTTATGGTGGCACCGAACACGCCGACTTAAACAGAGCCTATGGCGACAACACCCACGGTAATCTTAAAGTACGGGGTATTATTGACATTTTAAAAAGCTATAACTTCACCATTGAAGAAAATACACCCTATGAAATTGAGGTTGCTCTCGACCCCGAATTATTAGGTAAAGTATTTGAAAACCTATTGGCAAGCTACAACCCCGAAACAAAAACTACCGCACGTAAGCAAACAGGTTCATTTTATACACCCCGTGAAATTGTCAATTATATGGTTGACGAATCCATTATTGCTTACCTAAAAAACAAGCTCATTGATGAGGTTTCAGGGATTAAACAATTAGGCAGTTCACAAATCGAAATGTTTGGCAATGAAACACGCCAACAATTGACTTTAGAACAACAGGTAAATGCCAGCCATTGGACAGGTCGTGAAGATGAACTCGAAAACAACCTGCGTACTCTTTTATCATATACCTCCAACAATAATCCGTTCGAC
>Ga0209381_1002413_pt1 | contig 23472 bp, 13 predicted proteins | sample DewCreD2012metaG_FD_184111 | JGI IMG/M metagenome (GOLD analysis project Ga0209381, IMG submission 184111) | Hot spring sediment bacterial and archeal communities from British Columbia, Canada, to study Microbial Dark Matter (Phase II) - Dewar... ...
CGTACCCGTAAACGAGCTTCTGCCGGGGCACGCCCCGCGCCGCCGCCGTGGCTGTGGTTTCCTGGGTTGTCAAGCGATTCTCCGCGTCCCAAACATACGTCCACTGCCCGTCCCCGGTCAAGTTGCCATCCGCATCGTACTGCAAACCCTCATTGTACGGCGGCACGTACAACCGCCCGATGTTCGTCCGCAGCAAATCATTCGTCCCCAAACTCAACACCGCAATATTCGTCACCCCCAGCCACACCGCCCCGCCGCTGTTGGTCACGTACAGTTCTTTGCGGAAATACTCCCCTTTGCGCTCGGCCAATTGATGATTCACCGTCACCGTCGCGTTGGTCGCCGCCGTCCCCAAGATGTTCGCAAAGCCCGGATTCACCCAACCCACCACCTGGTTGAGCAAGTTCACCGTGCCGGCCCCCGCGCGCCCGTCCCGCACGCTGCTGCGCCGGTTCCCTATCTCATCATACCCGTACCCAAACTGCTGCCCCGCCACCAGGCTGCCGTCGCTCCACTTCCGCACCGCGTTGGTCAACTGCCCCAGATAATCGTACTGATACTCCCAACGCACCCCGCCGGTGTTCGTCACCGCCACCCGCTGGTTCACCACATTGTAGCCGTACACATACGACATCGGCAATTGCCCCGGCGGTGCCGACGTCGTCTGCGTCAGCCGGTTCAACCCGTCGTACCAACGCCAAGTGGTCAGGCGGGTGTTGGCGCCGGTCTTGTACTCCACCGAGGCCACCAACGACGACGTGGGCCAGTACGAATAACTGACCGAATAACCGCCAAAACTCACCCCCACCAACCGCGACGCCGCGTCGTATTGGTAGCTGGCGCTGGTCAGGTTCGTCCCCGCCCGCCACGCGCTCACCGTCTCCAGTTGCAGTTTGCTGTTGTACACATTGGACACGGTCACTTCACCCTGCGCCTCGCTTTCCAACAGCCCCAACCTGCTGTAAGCCCGTTGCGCCACTGTTACGCCGTTGCTCGTCACCGAGGCCAACTGCCCCTGGCGCGTGTACGTAAAGCCCAAGTCCGGCGTCGCGTCCGAGTAATCCACCGCCGCCAACTGCCCCGCAATGTTGGTAGTGTTCGTGGTGGTGATCCCCCGCGCCCACACCCGTGTCTTCAACCGTCCGGCTGGCGTGTAATCAAACGTCGGCCCGTTGGCCCCCTGGTAATTTTTGCCGGTCAAAAAGCCGGTGTAACCGTTGTAGCTCCATGTCGTGGTGGCGTTGCTGCCCGTGGCGGAGTTTGTCCAAGTAGTCAGCGCCGTCAGCCGCCCCTGTGCGTCGTAGCCGTATTGCGCGGGGTACGTCCGCGCCCCCCTCTGCGAAACCAATAACCCGGCGGTGGAATAGACATTGGTCACACTCAAGGCGTCGGGCAGCGTCATCTTCGCCACCCGCCCTCGGGTGTCGTAATCGAACCCCCTGGTTTGCAGCGGTAGACTCGCAGCCGACAACACCTCCTGGCTGAGCAGGTCCGCGTTGTTATACAGATTGGTCCTTACCGTCCCTGTGCGCGCGTCGGTGACCGTCAATACCCGCCCGTGCGGATCGTAGGCATACACCTCGCCCCCGATGCAAGTTCCGCCGGCATACCGGAAAGACGACACCAGCCGGCCATTGCGGTAGGTGTTGGTGGTGCAGGAGCCGTCGGACACCTGGGTGATTACATACCGGGTTTGGTTTTGAGGTTCGTAAACGACCAGATTGGTTATGGTTTGGGAGCCATTGTTATTTGAGAAACTGAGCCATGTCTCCAAGCCGTCCACCCGAATAAACCGCTGTGCCACCAAGTTGCTTTCCGAACTGCCCTCGGTCAACCAGGCATAGGTGTTGAACACGTAAAACACTTTGCCTTCGATATTCTGGATGGAACGAGTCGTCTTCACAATTTCGTCATGGTTCCAATCAATGGTTGTACCAGAGGTGCGCTTGACCGCCTTGGTTTCCAGTTCGCCCCGGCCATTGTAAGTGTAGAGAGTGGTGACGCCGTCGGGGTCCACCGTTCGCTCCAGTTGGCCTTTGGAATTGAAGAAAGACTGGGCTGTCCGGGTGCCCGAGCTGCTGGAATAGACGGTTTTATAAACCCGCCCCACGCCGTCATAATAGTAGGTGGTGGTTTCTTGGGTGTCCTGCCCGGCGGCATTGAGCTTGACTTCCCGCCGATATTCGCGAGCCACAATGCCATCGCTGGTAATACTGCCGTCATAACGAACAGGAAATGTGGCCGTGCCGGTGCGCGAAGCCAAGGTGCCGTCACGGTAATACGTTTCCTGCAACACACCGCCGTCAGGGTAGGTTACAATGCGCTGGCGCGGAATACCAAATTCATTGATGATGGTGGGTTGGTTGAGCGCATCGTAATAAGTGCGCATCCTGCCCGCATTGTCGTAGATGGCGGAAAACAAGGTGTGGTCGGTGGAATTGGTTCCGCGGCGCAACCGTCCCAAGAGGTTGCCGGCAGGGTCCCAAGTGTTAAATACAGAGATGCCGTTGGCAGTAATCTGGTTCGGCCGCTTCAGGGCATCATAGTTGTACTGCGTGATATTCCCTTCCTTGTCTGTCAGCGACTCCAAGCCGCAGCAGGCGTAGGTCATGGTCTCGGTGGTGCCATCCAGATAGACAATCCGGCGAGGGCGACCGAAGTCGTCATGGTTCTCATAAACCACCCGGTCGAGCAAAAGCCCGGTAGCAATGTCGGTTACCGTTTTTTCGATGGGCTGACCGGCAAGACCTACAATGTTGGTCACCAGGATGCCGTCAACAATGTCGGTGCGACTGTCATTGGGCTGGCCTGCTTTAATCACGTTGGTACGATAATTCCCCCCTTGAGCATAGGTGTAAAAAGCCATTGTGCCGTCTGGATAAGCCACCGCTTTGAGTCGGTCTTTGAAAATACCAGAAGTGTAAAACAAATTAGTTATCCTCAGGTTTTGGCTGTTATCAATGTCTGCCAAGGGCTCAGGACATAAGATGTCCACCCGCTCCCCCGGCTTCATAATGGTGTAATAGCGGCGGATCTCGCTTTCCCTGGAACCGTCGAACAACCGTTCGACAACCTGTCGCGGTATTGAAGGCATGTAGGTATCATTGGTGTAAGTATACTCTAACACACGCCGGTCATCGTAACTGGCTGCGGGACCAACATTTTGATACGGGGTAAACAGGTTGGTGACACGGTGTTGACTGTCGTATTCCCGCCATTCCCAATACCCGTCATGTCGCTCAAAGACCTCCAAGTTGCCGTTGGTTGGATTGTAGGTATAGGTGTTAACCAATTGGTTGGTACCGCTGCCCCAAGATTCCTCGACTAGAAACCGGCCCAGGCTGTTGATGCGGAATTTCTGCTGGCTTTCAGCGATGACCTCATTTTGGGAATTCAGCACCCGCCGAGTCACTGTTTCCAAGTCCCCATTCCACGTCGAGGTCTTTTTTTCGGTACGCTCGCCAAACCCGGAGGTCAAATACCACGCATCGTCGGTCTTGGCATACACGTAGTAGTTGTTCGTCTGACCTGTAAATGGATTGCAATCGGCAATCGCCAGCCGGCTGCTGCCAGTAGCATCAGGATTGCCAATTTTTATACTTCTAAAACACCGACCGGATGATGGAACGTACACCACGGCATTGGCTTCTATATTCGTCGCCACGATCGCCACCCTTGGATAAAAGTTTACATGATAACTGTTGCTGTTGGTTGGGCATATATCCACCAGTGTATCATCCGTTAGAAGTTGCCGCATGACACCTTCGGCTGTCCATATCACAGCCACATTCCGGTCATAATTATAACGAAGTGCGGCTGGATCATACAAATGCTCACCCATGTTTGTTGAGTACAATCGCAAATAACCTTGATGCCTCCCATATGCTCCAAGCCCAAGACTTATGGCAAGGTCAACGTTGTTGAGCTCTGCAATAATGTCTCCTACCAGGGAACACTCCTCTTCGCATGGAATCAACTCCAACGATTTCTCTACATAACAGTTGGTTGAGTACGTTGCCCGGACCTGAACCACACCTGCCCTGGTGCCAACTCTGATAACACCATTTTGGTTTATAGTGCAACCTAAGTTATCTTCAGAAATGATAGACCAAACAACATTTGTCCATGTGCAAGGATGCAAATGCGCGTACACCACCGAATGTCCATCAGCAACAGTTCGATAGATGCCCTGGTCATTACATGCATCCATGTAAATATCTGTCTCTTGGGATGAACTCACCATGAACACCCCGTTGGTAAATGGATGATGGCCACCACAGAGAGGGCTGGTATGAAGGGGGCCAAGCACAACTGGGTAATTCTCTGTGGAACCATAGATGTTTATTATAACATCATTAGTAACATTGTAGCTCGCTTCCCAACAAGGTGATAAACCCCGGAATTCAAAGCTCACGGTTGTATTACAAGCGTCGTCAGAATATATGGAAAAACTCACCGGAATGGACTGGTTCAATGGCAGATGAATGGTGCTGGTAATTCGAGAATTAGAAGTAAAATAATACGTATTGTTGCCAAAAGTTACAACCCCAATTACTGGGTCATCACCACAATCGAAATTCATTGTCAAGGCAACGGTTTGTGAATTTCCACGCTGAGCAACACAAATCACGACAATTGCAACTAGTGTCACAAGTAATTTCTTGCTAAAGAAATTCCATTTCAACATAAAACTTCTCCTTTAGTTATTTGTTATTACTTTAACGGTGTAAAAATCAGCATTCCAGTTTGGTTGTTTGTGTCCGACGCAGAATTTCCAACCCACGGATTCCTCCCCAAGGCCAGTTCCACAAGGTCCGTGACTCCATCGCCATCGGTGTCGCGCGTCGCCACGCTTTGGTAGTTGCTTAAAATCGTGGACGCGCTCAAGGGATAGTTAAATGTCTCCAGTTCCTCAAAATGGCCGTTGGCCCAGGCGCCGTAGTGGTCAAAGCCCACTTTCAAGCCGTACTGGGCACGCAGGCTGGCCTTGGGGTAGTTGGTTATTCCTCCTCCACTTCCAGCCAATTGCCCGTCTATATAAATAGCCGAGTTGGTCGGGGTGTAGGTCACCACGATTTGATGCCATTGGTTGGAGACCCAGCTTATCGGCACGCCATACGCCGTATATTTTGTGGTGCTCCAGTTCGTGGTGGCGGTGTCCCACGATTGAAACCATAAGATGGTTCCTGAAGGATTCAATCCAAAGGCCCAGTGCCCAACCCAGTTGGGCCAATCGGTGTAATATCCCAGCTCAATGAAACGACTGTGGGTGTTGGGCCCGGTACCTCCCATGTTGGTGCTCGACCAGTTGGGCTTGAACCAGAGGCGCACGGTGCCATTGCGGCAGTTGATGTTGGCCATGCCGTTGGTTTCGTATTCCCGGTAGCGCACCCCGCTGTAAATGTTGCTGGCCGTCACCATGGCATTGCTGCTCCAACTCGGCGCAATCCCCACGGTTTGGTGAATAAAGGTGGGCACTTGGTTGCTCTCGCCCACAAAGTTGGTGGTGTTGAATTTCCAGTAGCCCAGCCGCACTGGCAGGGCACTGGCAGGATTCATGGGGTCGGTACCCTCCGCCATTTCCTGCCCGTCACTCCGCCCGTCATAGTCGGAATCTGGATAGTATGGGTCAGTGCCCAACTGGGTTTCCCGCCAGTTGGCCACCCCGTCGCTGTCGTAGTCGAGATACCCGTTCAACCAAAGCCCCGAGTAATCCCATAAGGCCGGCCCATCGTAGGCCATCAAACGCATTCCCACGATGGTCTTGCCGCCCAGCCCCATCTGTCCGGCTTGGGCCGCAACCATCACCCATTGCCCCCGAAGCGGCAGATTGGAGGAGATTTGCACGGCATTGGTGTAGCCCATGTTGTTGTCTCCCCAATACGCTCCCCGCCACCCCGTCCCGTCATTGGGCAACCAGTGCAACGCGATCTGCGTCGGCGGATTATATGGAGGCAAATAAATGAACGAAAACAGCACGTCATTGCTCGACAAGGTCAGCGGTGTAGGATGATTGGTAAAACCCGTCCAAGCGTCGCCATCATGCGGCGGTATGAAATTGGCCAGCCCGTAGGCCGGATAAGGCGGGTTGGTGGAGGGCCCCACCCAAATCCAACTGCCTATGACCGCATTGGTGTAAACATTGGTCGGCTCGTTAAACCACACCGTCGCACTCATCGCACTGCTGATCACGCGCATCACGTCATTGGTGTCGTTCGTGCCGTCGCGGTCTGTATCGGTATCCCGGGGATTAGTCCCTGCAAAAAGCTCACCCCAATTATTGAGGCCGTCATTATCCGGATCCCCCAAAGGACCCTGTGCTGTCAAACTCCCAAACCACAAGTACTCCCAAGTGTCCGGCAAGCCATCACTATCCTGGTCCGTATCACCGCCATACAGCAATTCCCAATCCACCAACACGGCCACTTGCGAGGCCAGGGAAGCCGCGGAAGCAGAACGAAGCGAAGCTTGAAAGCCATTGGATGGCCGAGTGGGATAGGCAAAGGCAGGCTGGGTCCCTTGGGCTATCAGCTTGGGCTGGGCAGGTGGCAGAGCCGCAGGCTGCTCCTGCATCGCACCCTCACGGCGCACTGGTTCAGCTTCCAGTTGGGGCAGCGACTTACTCAATTCCTCAAACAGCGGTTCGCATTCAACTTCTTCCACCAGAAAGGCGCGCTCGCCGGCGACTCCCGGCTGGCCGTATTTCATATAGCGTTTGCCCACCGGACTGGTGGCGCGGTTGATTTCCTGGCCGTTGCCGCCCACTAAAAAGGCCCGGCCGGGCACCATCTCGGCCAAACCCATCCCCACCCGATCGTCCACAAAATCCAACCCACTTTCCACCCTCTTCAACAGCGTCGTCTGCCGCGCCGGCTCTTCAGAGGGGGCCATCTCCGTCCACACTTGCAATCGGGCGGTCTTGGGGTCCATGCCCAGTTTGGCCACGTCGGGCAGCGGACCGCGGATGACCACGTGCTGGGCAATACGGCTGCGGCTCAGCACATACACCACGTCGGCCCGCACATCATCCCAACAGTCCACATACGCCACCCGGTTCGACTCCACCAACCGTTGGTGTCCGGGCTTGATTTCGGCAATAAGAACATTGGTGCCCGTGCGGGGGTCCATGAGGCTCAAGGCCACCGGCACCCCGCGCAGGGACTTGCCCTCCGGCGTGCGGATGTGGACCGAATTCACCCCTCCCAGCGAGGGCGCCAGCCGCACTTGAAAGACGGAGTTGCTGGAAACGGCAACGCCATCTTCCACCACAAACTGAGCCGCAGGCAGCGGGAATTGGCGGGGCGTCTCCCGGTAACCAGGGTCAGAAGGCGGTGGTGGCCGGCGCACCCCGGGCGGAGCCTGCTCCAGCAAATAACGCGTGTCCGGAAAAATATAGGCAGCCGGGCTTTGAGCCTCCAAGGGAATCACCACCGCCCCTGCCAACGCAATCGTCCATGTCAATAACTAGCCTCTCATAGCGTTTGGATTGTTTGCCCCCCATCAAAACGACACGACGGAGAGTTGGGTACTTCTTGATACTGCAGCCCTACTCGTACTAGACTCAATGGGCCTATGTAAGAAAAATTTTACAAAAAAAAATAATTATAAGCACATATGCTTAAAAAGGCATTATATATTAAGTTATTTTAATATTTAGAACTTCACCCACTATGCCATAAGGCGTGGCTGGTCCCATTGGTTCTTATGGTCGCCTTCATGCTCCGGTTTTGCTTGTGGTGGGGAAAGCGTAACTGTCGGTGACGGCTCGGGAGAGGGCCTGTTTGCAGTACCACCCGTCACCAATGCACTATGGTGTGCTTGATGCAGTAAGATGACTGATGGAACGCACCGAGTGTAGGGGACTTTCGCTTAGTTTAATCCCGGTTCGAGCGCACCATGCGATGCTGAATTCCAGCCGTGGCGAATGCCCTGCTGCGTTGCATCCCTTGAGCACAACGAACATCTCACATGCTCTTGCCCGCACTCGCTCCACCCACCTATCAATAATGAAATGCGCCGGCTACTTTAACGGTTTCGATTTAGCTGCATCGTAATTAAGGTATGAAGCGAATTATCATAAGCGAGATCATTGCCCCAGAGGACTGCCCACAACGATTGCCAGATTATCAGGCCAACCCTCGCATAAGCGAAATTGTGGATGCCATACGGAGGCAGGGCGGTGGCCCCATCAAGGTCTGGACACTGTTGGACCAACTGGCTCTCACTCGAAAACCCCGTAATCGCTCACACTGGCGCTTCTGGCGGTTGATGTTCGCCTCTTACTTGAGAGATGCGTTGCGGGCGCGGATCATCTTCCGGTGGGGTAAAAAGATGGTGGGGCTAAACAAGCCGCCCGCGCGCTGGTAAGGCGAAAAAAGACCTGTTCATGGGATTGGACAAATAGCCCCATCTAACGGTCTTCGTGCGCGAACAGCGTGTTGCAATACGGCGGCAGTACCGGTGGCTTGTCTTACGTTTTCATCCCACCCAAATTTACCGAACAAGTTGATAATCAACTTGTTAAGTGAATTTTTGCTGCCGGACTTGCAGCCAAGCCCAACAAACCTCAAGCATGAGACGACTGTCAAAAGCAAAATTTAATTTGAACGTTTGAACTTCATACCCAGGCCACTTGGTGACTGCGAGTGGACTATCTTGACGGGGTATCTCCGTATCCTGTGTTGGCTTACTTGTGTCAACTATTTCAGCCGTTAGCGGCAACGGAAGTGAAGGTGGGTGTGGTGTCTGCTTTGGCTGCTTGGATTTCTCCATCGAGATGATGGAACGTTTGACGAAGATGCTTCTCAGCTTGGACGAGGGGGGCAGCTTTCGCCGCCGACTACGCAGAAACAGTCTCGATAACCCTATTTCTGTTTTTTCACGTGTTTATGTTCATAGCCGGACAGCGGCTTGGCTGGGTTTTGTCAAAGCCTAGGCCTCCGGCTGGGAATTAACAGGCTGGATCGTGACGACAGGAAGACGCGGGAGCATCTCAGTTTTTTGCGGGGTTAAAGTCGGTGTGGGGGAAGAGCAGCCCCCAACGGTCGTTGCGCCAAAAGCTTTCCAGGCTAAGCAACGCCTCGCCATGGATTTGCTCCCGCAGCGCGTCCAGGCCCCGGCGTGTGAGCACGTAGCCGCGTTGGCTGATGACGGGCCGACCGCCCGCCGTCTGCCCGCGATGGTCCAGGCGAAAAACCGTGCCGGTGTAGACCCAGTGCCAGCGTTCCGGCTCCTGCCCGCGCCGACGCCGCGCCGCCGTTTGCCCCCAGTCATCGCGTTCGCGGATGTTCCAAGCGTCCAGCTGGAGGATCATCTGGTAGGGCTCGAGGGTCAATTCCAGTTGGGGCGCGGTGGCCGCTTGGTGATCGAGTTGGGTGCGCAAGCGTTGGGCCCGCTGGCCTTGGCGTTTGGCTTCGCGGTCCAGGGTGGCCGGGGGCAGCTTCACCCCGCTCAGTTGTTCGAGCACCACACTGGCGTCGGCGATGGGCAGCTTGCTGGCGGCCAGCGCGGCCAGCACGGCCAGCGGTTCAGGAGGCGCGGCCGGGGCGGTGGAGGTGCAAGCGGTGGAAACAGGGGGCCTAGTGGCCGAGGGCGTGAATGTCGTCGTCGTCATCATGCGCTCAGAATACCCCACCCTGCAAAATACGCCATCCTGCAAAAAACTGAGATGCGCCGGTCAACTCAGTGTGAAAAGTTTTAGCATTGCAGGGGGTGGCTGTTGGTTGTATAAGAGCGAAAAACCAGCAGATATGAAAGGGCACGCAAGCATCTTGTCACGTTCCCGAACATTCAGGCCTTCGCTGTTTTTTCCCTTTCGAATTAGGCTGGCCTTGTGATTTGAGGGCAACCATTAAACGACAACACCATGAGCAACGAAACAGTTTACTTTTGGAAACGCAAACTCCTGGCGTTTTTGCATGATCCGCCCAGCAAGTGTTTGGACATACCGACACACGAAACACAAGCCGCCACTTTGATGAGGCAGGCGGGTTTTATCGAGGAGGAGGTCAATCAATACATCAAACAGGCCGATCATGTGGCGGCCTCGGCAGACCGGCTTCCATTTCCAATATCCCAAAAATGCGCAAGCCCCTTTGATGGTGTGGGACATCCCTTCAAGCATCCATTGGATGGCAGCAAGGAGCTGCGTTTTGAAGAGCCTTTTGTAACCGCAGCCTTGGCCGCGGAGATGGATCAGGCGATTCAACCGGTGATAGGCGCATTTCCGGATGATTGGTCTGAGGATGAAAAGTGGCGGGCTCGGTTCTTTGCGCATTGGCGCTTGTTTGCCAAACATGCCATCGAGCGCGATTGGCGTTTTGCTTTTCTGCCCGCGGATACACGAATCCCCGATCACACCGTCTGGACTCACATGCAGGTGACCTCGGCCCTGGCGGGCTGTGCCAAGTCCTCCGAGGCCAGTTTGGTGCCCAATAAATGGGAGCAATTGAATCCCGCCTTTTTGAAATTCCAGATCGGCCCGGTGCAGGAGTTCATCGCGCAGGCACGCAGTATCCGCGACCTCTGGAGCGGCAGCTATCTCTTGTCTTGGTTGATGGCCGCCGGCTTGAAAGCGCTATCGGCCAAAGTCGGCCCGGACGCGGTGATTTACCCCAACCTGCGTGAGCAGCCCATCTTTGACCTGCAGTGGCGGGATGAATTGTGGAGCAAAATCAAAATGGCCCAAGGGGCAAAAAATGTGTGGGAGTCCCTTGATTATAAGGATGACCAGTTGCTGACGCCCAACCTTCCGAATGTCTTCCTGGCGGTGGTGCCCGCTGAAGGGGCGGTGGAGTTGGCGAAATTGGTTGAGGCAGCTATTCGGGAAGAATGGGAAAAAATCGCCAAGTCCGTGTGGAAATTTTGTGATGCTCAGCCGGAATTGCTCGATAACGAAGGGGAGCATCTGAAAAAGGAATTGAGGAAACAACGGTTTGACGCGCAAATTGCCCGTTTCCTTTCCATCAGTTGGCAGGTGCTGCCTTGGCCGGAGAATTTAGAGGAGGCCATGAACTTGGCTGGTGATTTTGAGAAGATACCCAAAGCAAATCAAACTCCCATTCAGGCCACTGCAAAACGGGTCAACAGTATTATCAAGGTTTCCACCGGACAACCACTCAACGGAATACAACCCACGCACGCAGTACCGCCAGAGGACCGGGATGATCGGTTTTATGAAGATGCTCAAAAGACCAGATTAAACAACCTCGGCCTGGGCTGGGCGGTGATGACGGCCTACACCGGTTGGCAACTGGATGCCGTGCGGCAGACACGCGCCTTTGAAGGGTGGAGCCAGAGCGGATGGAGCCGCGGGACGTCTTGCAACAAAGACTCCCTGACCGGCAAAGAGGAAGCCGTGGCGGGGGGAAAGACATGGCAAGAACGTTGGGAGAAATTGGGTGCCCCACTGGCCTTCCGGTTTAAGCATGATGACTTTGTGGGGGCAGTGACCTTGGTGAAGCGCCTTTGGGACTTGGCATATTTAAAGGCCAACTGGGGGCTGACGCTGCCGTCGATGCCGGATACCCGGGGCATTGCCAGTCACGATCCTAATGGCGACGGGGACAAAGAGGGCAAAGAGAAAGGTGGGAATGGTGATCCCGAGGAAATCTATTTTGCAGTCTTGGCGCTGGATGGTGACCAGATTGGCAAGTGGGTCAGCGGCGAGAAGACCCCCACTTTCAAAACCCAGTTGTCTGCCGAAGCAGTTGACTACTTCCAAAACAATGCGCCAAGTTTACTAGACACCCAGCGCCCCATTTCGCCGAGTTACCATCTCCAGTTCAGCGAGGCCCTTTCCAATTTCGCCTTGCGATGTGTCGGACCGATCGTGGAGGTTTTTGATGGGCGGCTGATTTACGCAGGCGGCGATGATGTGGTGGCCCTGTTGCCGGCGGATACAGCACTTGCATGTGCGCAGGCCTTGCGCATGGCTTTTTGCGGGGAGGCGGCCATTGAGGATTTTTTACATCAAGCCGCTGCGGCTGCGCCCGAAAATGAATATGGTTACAAAGGACTGGCGCTCAATCGCTCGCTCCTTGCCGCTCCGCGCTCCGGTTTCCTTTGCCGCAAAGACATGGTGGACCAAAAAGAAAAGCCCATCCCGTTTGTTGTCCCTGGACCTGCTGCGGAGTGTTCTGTGGGCATCGCCATTGCCCATTACAAATCACCGTTGCAGGACGCCGTGTGTGCTGCTCAGGAGGCGGAGAGGCGCGCAAAGAAAGCAGATTTGAAAAAAGGAGGATTGGGCCGTTCTGCGGTGGCGGTGACGTTGGTCAAGCGTTCTGGTGAAATCATCGAGTGGGGCTGCAAATGGGAGTCGGGCGGGTTGGAATTATTTCAGACCCTTTTGAACGCCCTGCTCAAAGACACACTTAGCGCCAAGTTCCCCCATCGCATCATCGAAGTCCTTGAACCCTACCTCACCCGAAAGTCAGAGCTGATCAAAAACAAAAATACTGAGGAGGATAGCGGCTTTAAGGCCAATGCCGACAAGATCATTCAACGCGAATTTGAAATCGCGTTGGGGCGGCAAAAGGGCAAAAATTGGGACAAGGCAATCATTCAAGAAGTCCTGCCCAAACTGGATCACTACCTTCAACAGCTTCGGCAACTCGGCCATGCCGACTCAGCCGAAGCCAGGGTTTCCGCGGTCATTGGTCTCTGTCAGACCGTGGCTTTTGCTGCTCGTACCACCACTCAACCCCAAAACCCTCAAGCCGACAGGCAAGAATATGAACACGCTCATCCTTAAACCCACCGACGTCTTGTTTTTCCGTGATGGCCGCCCGATGGAGGGCTCCCTGGCCGGTCATTCCATGGCCTGGCCATTGCCCGACGTGACGAACCACGCCCTCCACGCCGCACTCCATCGCTCCGGTTTGGAGGGACACTCCCACCGCCGCGGGCGCAGCGCCAATTACTCGGACCATCGCGACCGCAGATACGGCTCCCTCGTCACGGCGGGGCCATTTCCATTCCGCATGCCGGACAAAGCCGCGGTGCCCGGCAATCACGCCGACGGAGCCAACTGGTTTTTCCCCACCCCGCGCGATTTGTTGGACAACACCCTTTCGCCGGCCCTGTTGCCCAGCAGTGCGTGCGACTGGCCCGGCCTTTCCAGCCTTCCGGCGCCGTTGCGTTATGCGGTGGCCAACCGCCTGCCGCCCTCCAAGGACAACCCCACCCCGCAGTGGCTCTGCAAGCCGGACTTTGAGCGCTACATCAACGGTGTGAAAGGTGAACAGTCCAAAATACAAAACTGCGCCAAAGACTCCGCCATTGCCGACATGGAACAAACCATCGGCATTGCCATTGACCCCGACACCGGCACCACGGGGCACGGCGAGGCCGAAGGCAAAATCTACTCCGCCCAATACCTCCGCCTGCGCGAAGAATGGTGCCTGGGGCTGTTTGCCGAGACAGCCGAAAAAACCGGCTCCAACGGTGACAGGGTGGACTTAATCCAAAAACTCATTCCCGAATCCGGCCAGATTGTGGTTGGCGGGCAACAGCGCACCTGTCGCGCTTTCCGCTTCACCAGCCGAGCGCCCTTGCCGCTGCCTGCGGGCAAGACCGGGGGCTTCAACACCGCCACTGTGGATGGCCAGACCCTTTGGCTTGTCAAATGGGTGCTGCTATCGCCCGCCATCTGGCCTTGCGTGGAGCCGGGTAAATCCAACCGCGGCACCGAGCGCCAGCCACACCCCGGCGGTTGGCTGCCCAATTGGATTCATCCCCAAAACGGCAAAGTGCTCCTGCACATTGTGCCGCCGGAAGAGCGGCGGCGGCGGCGCTCCCTCAACTACAACAGTAAAGGTTACAATAGCAACGAAAACGCCACAGCCATTGACGCCACGCTGGTGGCCGCCGTCGTGCCCAAACCCATCGTGGTCACCGGCTGGGCCTTGCCCAACGCCGCGGACAACACCGAAGGCGGCGCCAAATCCACCCACCTGGCCGTGCCCGCCGGCGCCGTTTACTACTTCACAGCAGCAAGCGAGCAAGACGCCCAACGCCTGGCTGCCGTCCTCAACTGGCATGGGGACGATCCGCAGGGCCAGTCCGTGCAAACCATCAAAAACCGCCGCAGCACACTGTTGGGCGAAAAAGGCTACGGCCTGGGAGTCTGCGGCACCTGGCAATTTATCGAGAACGTCGGCTGACATTCCCCAAATTGAACAACCCACAACCCAACACTAAACTCCAAACCATGAAACAAAAAATACTCTACCTGTTTACGCGAACCCCGCTGCACGTCGGAGCCGGCTCCAGCGTCGGCGCCATTGACCAACCCATCATCCGCGAACGCCACACCGGTTTCCCTATCATCCCTGGCAGCAGCATCAAAGGCGTGCTGAGGGATGCCGTCCGCCGCACAAGCACAGAGCAAGCGGATGCCATCTTCGGCGTGCAAGATAATGCCGGCAAATTGTCCTTTGGCGACGCCAAGATATTGGCTTTTCCGGTGCGCTCGGCTAAAGGTTCTTTTGCCTTTGCAACCTGTCGCCTGGCACTGGAACGTATGAATCGCGATGCCGCCCTCAATTTAGATGACTTGCCGGACGAGCCGCAAGAAATGCAATGCCTGGCAGGCCAAGCCATTACCCTGACCCGCAACTCGAAAACAGGAGTGGTGTTGGAGGAGTACCTGTTCACTAAAAAAGGCGATTTTCCGGGCAAGTTGGAGGAAGTCCTCCTCAGTCTCTTGGATGACCCGGTCTGGAAGGTGGCCAAAGGCCGCTTCGTTCTGCTCAGCAATGGTGACTTTGCCCACTTTGTCAAAAACGCATGTGAAGTCTCGCAGCATGTAGCCATTGAACCGGACAAAGGAACCGCCAAACATGGGGCGCTGTTCAATCTTGAAGCTGTGCCGGCTGAAACACTTTTCTACGCCCCCATCACCCCTCTGGCCAGAAATAATGGTGAACTAAGTCAATTGGATCAGTTCATTCAAAACAAACCCATCTTCCAATTCGGTGGAGACAGCACCACTGGTCTGGGCTTCTGCTCGGTCAAACTCGCTTAAACTGGAGGAACAGCCATGAAAAACCTGGAACAAATTCGTGCCGCCAACGCCTGGGATTATGCCACATCAGGACAGAATACCCGCGGCACTCAGGGCGGCGAGGTTGTTAAAAAGCTTCCTGCTCTCATCATGTCGAACGGATTGCTTGCAGCAGGTGCCTTCGCCTACGCCAAGGGTTATCAGGATGGTTGGTATATTTGCTTCAACTATCTTGCCAAACACCTGGCACATCCGGAAGTCGCGGTGGTACCCGGAGAGAAAAATGACCTGGTTAGAATTATGGATTTTTTAACCAAAGAAGCAGACAGCGCCACCCTGAAGCAGGCCACCGATGAAGCCCTGGCATGGCTTTGTTACGCACGCCGCTTTGTCACCAAACCAAGAAATGGAGGCGAAGATGATACCAACGAGTAAAGATGTGCGCCAATTGATTGGCGACTGGGCGGAGCACGTGGACAATCGCTCCCTGCTCTTTGAAAAATTTTCCCTTCCCAAAATGTGGGGCCAGGAAGAAAAAGTGGACGACGCCGGGCGGTGGAGTGTCCTGCGAATCGTTACCGACGGCAAAAAGCTTCTCAATGGCGATGCCATGAGGCTCCAAAATGAGGCTTCCGGCGGGGATGTTAAACCGCATGTTAGAAAACGAAAAACTCATTTGAGCGAAATTGCGCGAAAAATGGCGAATTTTGACCCCTTTGATCGGGCCCTGATAAACGTGGCCAATCAAAATGCGTCTCTTCTTCTTGAGCAAATCAAGAGGTCCTTCCAGGACCGGGTTGAGACCTTCGAGGCCACCTTGGGCGCCCGCATGATGGTCAACATGGCCGGGGGTGTTGTGGAGAATGCCGGCATTTGTCTGGATCGCTGTTTTGGGCTGCCATACCTCCCCGGCAGCGCCATCAAGGGAATCGCCCGCCACCAAGCCCTGTGGGAAATCAAGACCGCCGATGGTAATAGAAAACGGGAACTACTCCATCTGGCTTTGTTGCTTTTTGGCTTCGGAAACCAAGACGTCGTCAGGCAGGGAGTGTTTGCCTGGGCCGGTGGCTCCGAGGCGGAACAAATCGCCAAAAGAATCACCAAGGTCGAAAAAGACTCCCGCAAAAAAGCTGAGGCTTTTCGTGGCTGCGCGTCCTTCCTGCCCGCCTATCCCACCACCCCACCTACGCTCGTTGTGGACATGGTCAATCCACATTATCGCGAATATTATCAGGGAAAGCGCAAAACTGCGTCGGACGATGAAAACCCCATTCCCAATTACTTCCCTGCAGTTGAGGCAGGCTGTTCATTTGGTTTTGCCGTTTTACTGAATCGGCAGCCTGAAGGTTTTACCGCTCAGCAACTCTTGCAGCAGGCCCGCCAATGGATTGAACGAGCCATCACCCAAAAAGGTGCCGGGGCCAAAACCGCCGCCGGTTATGGATGGTTCAGGTTGGGTCGTATCGCGGCTGCTCAACCAGCCCCAGCGTCCATGCCCGCTCCAAAACCTGCGGAGCCCGATTCGCCGCTCCAAACCTTCCTCAAAAATTGGAGTGGAAGACTCAATACCAAGGACAATTTTCCGGTCGCCTTGCCGGAAATGCTTCAACTCCCAGACGCAGATTTGAAGCAAGCATTTGAAAAAACCATCCCTGAGCAAGAGAGAAGGAAACTCAAAAAGAACAACCCTTACTGGCAATCCTTCACCAGCGGCAAACATGCTGAAGCTGGCAAAAAAATCCTGCAACGTCTTGGACTAACCCTTTCCTGATTATGCACTGGCAACGTGACATTCAACTGCTGTCCCCGACCTTCTGTCGCGGGGCCTACAAGGACAAACCCGAAATCCGCGTGCCCTCCATCCGCGGAATGGTCCGGTGGTGGTTTCGCGCCCTCGGCGCCACCCCGGATGATGAAAAGACGGTCTTCGGCGGAATGCGGAACTTTGGGTCAAACAGGGAGGTCATGGCCTCCAAACTCGTCTTCCGTGTCTCCAATGTCCAAGCCCAATCCGGCAGTTTTCCGGCACTCCCCCACAAGCAAGGTGGACAAGGCAACCCACAATTTGCTTTCCGGGCCGGAGGCACATTTCACCTTGAAGTCTTCAGCCGTTTTGAGCCATTGCCCCTAAACTTGGAAAATAAGGCAATCGATGCCTTGGAAGTTTGGCTACTCCTTGGGGCCTTGGGCTTGCGCGCCAATCGTGCCGGCGGCAGCCTTTGGCCGACGGATGATACCGCCCCAAAAAACGAGGTAGAACTGCGCCTAAAACTCCAACAACACGGGTGCAAATGGCCCGTTTACTTGGCCGGCCCTGAAGTTGGGACCTCGTTGGAGCAACTCCGCGCTGCAGCTACCGACACCGTCTCTGAACCCAAGGAAATATTTGGCTCGGCAAAGCGTGACAGACTCGCCTCTCCCTTGAAATTCAAAATTGTGAAACTCAATGGTGTACTTCGCCTCCTCATAACGGCCCCAAGCGAAGATATCATTACCCAAGCCCGGCAATTCTTGCGGGGCCACCACTCCAGGCCAGAAACGTGGGTAAGAATTTAGCCCCTTCCTTCATTTTGACATCATTTTGCCATCATGGCATATTGCCATCATGATTAAGACGCAAGTGCAAATCCCCGACGAACTCTACCGCCGGGCCAAATTGGTGGCCCGGCAGAACGAATGGTCCCTGGCCGAAACCATTCGCCGCGGCCTGGAGTACATCACCACCGTCCGCCCTCCGCAACCCGGCGGCGGCCAGCCTTGGAAACTCCCACCGGCTCGCAACTGCGGCCCCTTCCTCCTCCCCGAGGACAAATGGACCGCAGCGTGCCACGATTGAAACCCATGCTCGCGTTTGACACCAACTTGGTGGTGTATGCCAGCAACACCCACGCCCCGCAGCACACCGCAGCAGTCGCCTTCCTGGAAAGCCTGGCCAACCGCAATGACATCGTGGTCTGCGAACTGATGCTGACGGAAGTCTATCTCAAAATTCGCAACCCAGCCATTCTGGCCAAGCCCTATCCAGCAGCCGAGGCGGTGGCCTTCTGCCAAGCCTTCCGTTCGAACCCCCGCTGGGCCTTGGTCGAGTCCGCCCCCGTCATGCCCGAAGTCTGGCGGCTGGCGGCGCAAAAAAACTTCGCCTTCCGCCGAATCATTGACGCCCGCCTCGCCCTCACCCTCCGCCACCATGGCGTCACCCACTTCGCCACCACCAACCCCAAGGACTTCGCCGGCTTCGGTTTCACCCGCGTCTGGAATCCGCTGGTGGAGAAAGCCTGACCCTGGTTCAACCCCTATTTCCCTTGACCAAGCACTTCGTAATGCGCCAGTCCCAAGAGGCTTCGGCTGGACGCCGAAACCGGAACAACACACTCCTCCGGCAGGGGAAACCCTCCCGCCGCTGGCCCGTTGCCAATTTTTCTATTCTTCATCTTTCACCTTGCTAAACTCCTGCCATGAATAAACAACATCACATCCTCACCGTCGGTATCAGCCTCCTGACCAATTTTCAAAAGTCCAAACAGGTTGACCTGGCATACACGTTGCGGCACTCCGAACAAATCGTTGCCTTTCTCCGCGAAAACCCCACAGCGCATTGCGCCGAAATCAACTCACTTGAGGCCCGCACTGGTTTCCTGTCCAAGCCCAACTGCCAATTATCCGTATCACTCATCTACTCCCAGTCCACTGCGGGCAGGTTGGCCTCCAAGCTCATTGGCAAATTCCTCGCTGCAATGAAGGTTCGAGTCACAGAAATCAAGCTCGCCAACTTTGATTTGCCGGGCAGCGCTGCGGCTGACCCAGAGGTGGCACAGAAGCTTGCCGAGGATGGTTTGGCCGACCTTCGCCAAAAGGTCGCACGGCATATCACACATCTTCAAACGCAAGACCCCAAACTTTCCATCCATCTCAACTGCACCGGCGGCTACAAAGCCGAGTGCGCCGTGCTCTACGAACTCGGCCGCACCCTCCGCCTGCCCGTCTATTACCTCCATGAAACCTTCAAAGTCGCCGTCGAATTGCCATAATCCCTCTTTCCATCTTTACCATCCTGCGTGCCAAACTCTTCCCCGATGAGCCTGCTTCCCTTGACGAATTAAGACATCTGACCTTGGCTCGCACCCGGGCCACGGCTTGAAATGAACACCCCTTCATAACAAAAGAAATACCTCCAAAAAATGCGCAAAACCACCACCAAAACCGCCCGGCGCCAAACCGCAGCCACCACCCCGGCCACCCCCCCTGCCCCCGCACCAGCAGCCGCCCACGCCACCGTCCTGCTGGCCGTCACCGGCATGTCCCCCGCCGTCTTGACCGAGACCGCCTGGGCCCTGGCCCATGAAACCCCGCCCATCCTCCCCACCCACGTCATTGCCATCACCACCCGCAACGGTGCCCAAGCCATCAAACGCGAACTCCAGACCCCGCCCCCGGGCTCTGCCGAGACCGTCTGGCAGGCCCTCCGCCGCGAAATCCTCGGCCCCCACGCCGCCGCCCAAAACCTCCTCATCCTCGAACCCCCGCGCACCATCACCATCCCCAACCCTGCCACCGGCCAAGGCGAACCCATGGACGACATCCGCACCCCCGACGAAAACGCCGCCGCCGCCGAAGCCATCCTCGACGAAGTCCGCCGCATCACCGCCAACAACGACACCCGCCTCATCGCCTCCCTGGCAGGCGGACGCAAAACCATGGGCGCACTCCTCGCCGCCGCCGTCGCCCTCCTCGGCCGCAAAGGCGACCGCCTCACCCACATCCTCGTCAACGAACCCTTTGACCACCCCGCCCTCCAGCCCCGCTTCTACTTCCCCCCCGCCACCCCCGTCCAACACCGCCTCGCCACCCCCGACGGCGAACAACACATCTCCAGCGCCCAAGCCACCCTCCAACTCGCCGATGTCCCCTTTGTCCCCCTGCGCTACCTCTTCCGCGACCACCTCGACCACTACCCGGGCACCTTCAAGGCACTCGTCAACACCGCCACCGCCATCATCACCCCCCAAAACATCACCCTTGACTACGATCCCCGAAACAACACCGCCATCATTGACAGCACACCCATCAAACTCCACCCCCGCGACTTTGCCTTCTGGGCCTTCCTCGTGGAGCACGCCCGCGCCGGCCACCCCCCCATTGACTCACACAAACAAGCCGTTGACCACTTCAAACAATTCCTCGCCCAATGGGCCCCCAAACACCCCCACATCAACCTCGAACACGGCGGCCAAGACTGGCGAACCACCCCCCCTGAACACGAAGACCTCCGCAAACGCCTCCACAACCTCCGCGAATCCCTTACCCAAGCCCGCCTCGGCCACCTCAAGCCCATCCTGCTGCCCACCCGCGGCCCCGTGGGCTTCCCCCTCGACCACGTCACCTTCCCCAACACCCAAAACCCAAAATGAAGCACCAATCCCATCCCCTCTCACACAACCAGACGACAAGAGTGAGGGCTCAACCTTCTTCCCTCTCCCTCAGGCAGAGGGCAAGGGTGAGGGAAAAACCAATTCACCCCCTTCCCCCCCAAGAAGAGTGCAAAGGTGAGGGCAATCCATTTTTACCCCATCTCACCCTACAACAATTAAAACGTGACAGACACCATACGAACCCGCATCACCTCCACACCCAACTCCAGGTAGCGAGCCCAAACCCCCCAAAAATGGCCATCTCACAACCTAAAACACAAATAATTGCCGCACAATTACTTATGCAAAAACCCATCCAAATTTTGCCCCTATACAGCATTCCACATGCCAACTCAAAAACCGCCTCACAACCTAAAAAAGACTTGCGCCCTTGCGCCACAATGAGTTACAAAGGTGGAGTGGAGAACGGGGAAAACGCCGAAAGGCATTGGTGACTACTCTAACGCCACTTGCTTTCGTCTTTTGGGAAAGTGGAGAACGGGGAAAACGCCGAAAGGCATTGGTGACTCCATCTAATTTTATATTAGTCCCAGTTGGCCTTTTTGTGGAGAACGGGGAAAACGCCGAAAGGCATTGGTGACTCAAGGGCCGTTAGTGTGTAGCCGCCCGCTTCGGCGGGTGGAGAACGGGGAAAACGCCGAAAGGCATTGGTGACCCGCCGCGCTACTAAAATGTTAAAGAACGAGTTTGAGTGTGGAGAACGGGGAAAACGCCGAAAGGCATTGGTGACTGGATGCCTGCGGCCACGGTTTGCGCAGCCGTGTTGTGGAGAACGGGGAAAACGCCGAAAGGCATTGGTGACACAATTGCTTGGGCATTTTCCGAATAGACAAATCCTGTGGAGAACGGGGAAAACGCCGAAAGGCATTGGTGACCTTCCGAACTTTCTCTTGCTTCATAGGCATTGGTGACGTGGAGAACGGGGAAAACGCCGAAAGGCATTGGTGACCTGAGCAGCCAATGCTGCTCAGTTCAAAAGCCGAAGTGGAGAACGGGGAAAACGCCGAAAGGCATTGGTGACTTGACAGTTACGTTGGCGGTACCCACCGACAGCGAGGTGGAGAACGGGGAAAACGCCGAAAGGCATTGGTGACTTTCTTTGGCCACGTCTAAGGCCGTGGCCAGCCCGTTCTGTGGAGAACGGGGAAAACGCCGAAAGGCATTGGTGACCGCATGGCTTTTTGAATTTTTGCTTCCCGCTCTGCGTGGAGAACGGGGAAAACGCCGAAAGGCATTGGTGACTAAATACCGGGAGTTTGGCCACAAAAAGAAGTGTTGAAGTGGAGAACGGGGAAAACGCCGAAAGGCATTGGTGACGGGTCACCTCAACCGGACTTTCCGGTCAGCTTTCAAAGTGGAGAACGGGGAAAACGCCGAAAGGCATTGGTGACTGAGTTCTTACATCCAAGCTTTGCACGCCTTTGGCGCGGTGGAGAACGGGGAAAACGCCGAAAGGCATTGGTGACAGTGAGAGCTTTTCTCTTACCTGGCACCCGTATGAGGGGTGTGGAGAACGGGGAAAACGCCGAAAGGCATTGGTGACCGGTCTCGTCCGGAGTGGCCTTTTGGCCACTTCGAACGGTGGAGAACGGGGAAAACGCCGAAAGGCATTGGTGACATTGGGTCACCTCAACCAACCTTCCGGTCATTCGTGTGGAGAACGGGGAAAACGCCGAAAGGCATTGGTGACGCCTATGAAGCGGTCTTGTCCTTCGAGTCCGTCAAGGTGGAGAACGGGGAAAACGCCGAAAGGCATTGGTGACACTGACCTCCGGTCATTCGTTTCAAAGAGACGGCCTTGTGGAGAACGGGGAAAACGCCGAAAGGCATTGGTGACCCAAATCTTTTTGCCATGAAGCCCAGTCTTGTCCTTCGGTGGAGAACGGGGAAAACGCCGAAAGGCATTGGTGACCTGCGATGGCGTCCAACATGTTGGACGCCATTAAAAAGTGGAGAACGGGGAAAACGCCGAAAGGCATTGGTGACGCCACCTTTTTCTATGGCGTCCAGCATGGTGGACGCGTGGAGAACGGGGAAAACGCCGAAAGGCATTGGTGACCGAATCAATTGCCGCAATGTTCGTGAGCGCCCCAAGGTGGAGAACGGGGAAAACGCCGAAAGGCATTGGTGACAGCCTGCCGGGTTTTCTTTCTCAAAGAAACAGCCTAAGTGGAGAACGGGGAAAACGCCGAAAGGCATTGGTGACTTGCTGGCTCCTACTGAAAGTGTCGAAATGTCGAGTGGAGAACGGGGAAAACGCCGAAAGGCATTGGTGACAACCACCGCTGAATGCCGGCCCGGCACATTGACGGCCAGTGGAGAACGGGGAAAACGCCGAAAGGCATTGGTGACTTACATAAACAGGAATGGCCTTACGGCGACTGCCCGGTTGTGGAGAACGGGGAAAACGCCGAAAGGCATTGGTGACCTATACCGGTATTTTCGGTATAGTTTGAACCCCTTGAGTGGAGAACGGGGAAAACGCCGAAAGGCATTGGTGACAGCTTTCTAACCCTTTCTTGTTTCATAGGCACCTCTACTTGTGGAGAACGGGGAAAACGCCGAAAGGCATTGGTGACCACTCATCATCAGACAAACTTTTTGTGTCGGGGTGGAGAACGGGGAAAACGCCGAAAGGCATTGGTGACTCTCCAAGCGAATTGAATTTAGCCCGCTCCTTGGCGTGGAGAACGGGGAAAACGCCGAAAGGCATTGGTGACTCCGGGATGAAGCTGGTGAACGCTGCGATGTCGTTCAGTGGAGAACGGGGAAAACGCCGAAAGGCATTGGTGACAAGAGCACAATCATCCAGCACTCGTCGTCCGTGAGACGAGTGGAGAACGGGGAAAACGCCGAAAGGCATTGGTGACAGTATACTGCCGGCCTTGGACACAGACCGTTATTGACTTGTGGAGAACGGGGAAAACGCCGAAAGGCATCAGGACTGTCTCTTTACCACAGAGACACAAAGACACAGTATTGAGTGGCTAGTTTCTTTGTGCCTTTGTGTCTTTGTGGTTAATCGCAGAGCTCAAA
>Ga0209381_1002418_pt1 | contig 23427 bp, 22 predicted proteins | sample DewCreD2012metaG_FD_184111 | JGI IMG/M metagenome (GOLD analysis project Ga0209381, IMG submission 184111) | Hot spring sediment bacterial and archeal communities from British Columbia, Canada, to study Microbial Dark Matter (Phase II) - Dewar... ...
ATCCGCGATACCGGGCGCGGGGCTGGCCAATCGGTTCGGGGGTGGTGGAGTCGGGGGTGAAACTGTTCAACAAACGAGTGAAGGGAACCGAGCAGTTCTGGAACGAGGACGGAGCGGAATCGATCCTGGCGTTACGGGCGCTGAACCTGAGTCAGGATGGACGATGGGACCACTACTGGTTGTGTGGCCAGCTTCTGCGGGGAGCCGCATAACATGCCACGCACCCATGTGGGCGTTGCCTGATCAATGCAGGCGAAACGGCCTCCCGGATGAGATTTGGCGCAACTACTACGAACAGGTCGCCCGCCTCATTCCCGGCGCGAGTGTTGCCTCCTGCCCCAGAAAGAACGATGTTCCCTATTGGCAAGTGCTTGTTGGCAAGGCAAGCCCTCCATTCAAGCCCCTGGGCGAACGTAAGGAAGCTTGGATCGAGGCCATCGATCAGGTGGTGGAACGCCTTCGGCAGGCGCTAGAGAAGAAGCACCAGGCCAGTTGACTCGCTGACTACGCGCGCCGAAACGGATTCTCCACCACCACCTCCCCATAGCGCTGCCCGTCGTTGAGGTCTTCCGAGAGCACGCGCTTGCATCCGGCGCGCTGGGCCGCGGCGATAATCAGACGATCCCAGTATGAGATCTGATGCGCGCGGTGAGCTTCGACTGCCGCGTCCACCAACGACCGATCCACTTCCACGACCTGCAGGACACCGATGGCGTTCATTGCCTTGATGGCTTCGTCCACGCCCAGGCGCCTGCTCCAGCAACTCCACCTTCCCGTTGCGATACACACCTTTGACTGACATGACCATGTCGCACCTCCCTCACCCCAAGTCATTATAACAGGGCAAGCAGCGGCCAACACCGCAATGTTCACCCCCACACTCGCCGCCGCAGCTTGAACTTTCCCTTCCGCCCGCCACCAAAGCGCGCTGCGCTCACGCCACCGCCCGGTTTGGCCACATCCACCGCAACCGCCGCGCCGTTGCCCCGGCGCTCGCTTGCACGATGCCCATGCTGCCGCTCCGGTCTTCGCGGCGGGGTATACGATGGCTGCGCAATGCCGGGCGCGTTGTTCAGGTACACCGGGTGGTCCGTCTTCACCTGGATCGCCCTGCGGATCAGCCGCTGGATCGCCTGGAGGTTGGGCACCTCGTCCTGGTCGCAGAACGACAGGGCGGCGCCGGCTCCGCCGGCCCGCGCGGTCCGGCCGATGCGATGCACGTATGTCTCCGGCTCGTGCGTCAGGTCGTAATTCACCACGTGCGTGATGTCGTCGATGTCGATCCCGCGCGACGCGATGTCCGTCGCCACCAGCACCGGCACCCGGCTGGCCCGGAAGTTCTCCAGCGCCCGCTGCCGGGCGTTCTGGCTCTTGTTGCTGTGCAGCGCCTCGGCCCGGATCCCGTGCTTCTGAAGCTGCCGAACCACGCGGTCCGCCCCGTGCTTGGTCCGCGTGAACACGATCGCCCGCTTCATCGACAGGCCCTTGACCAGGTGCGCCAGCAGGGTCGGCTTGTTCTGTTTGGCCACGAAGTAGACCGACTCGTCGATATTCTCCGCGGTCGCCGAGGCGGGCGCCACCTGCACCGTCGCCGGGTTCCGAAGCATGGCCTGGGCCAGCCGCCGGATCTCCTGGGGCATGGTCGCGGAAAAGAGCATCGTCTGCCGCCGCTGCGGCACCTTCGCCACCACCTTGCGGATGTCATTGATGAAGCCCATGTCGAGCATGCGGTCGGCCTCGTCCAGCACCAGCGTCTGGATCCCCGACAGGTCCACATGCCCCTGGTTCATCAAGTCAAGCAGACGGCCGGGCGTGGCCACGATGATGTCCACCCCGCGCCGCAGGGCCTGAATCTGCGGCTGCTGGCCTACCCCGCCAAAGATCAACGCCAGGCGGGGCGACAGATGCCGCCCATAAACCCGCGTCGCCTCGGCGATCTGCGTCGCCAACTCGCGCGTCGGGCAGAGGACCAGGCACCGGCCCTGGTGCGGCCGCGATGCCGCACCGGCATGACCGTCGCCGCCCGCGGAACAGAACAGCCGGTGCAGGATTGGCAGGACAAAGGCGGCCGTCTTTCCCGTGCCCGTCTGGGCGCAGGCCAGCAGGTCCTGACCTTTCAACACAATTGGAATCGCCTGGGCCTGTACAGGCGTGGCGGCGGAATAGCCTTCGGAGGCAACGGAACGGAGGATCGGCTCGGCGAGCCGCAATTCGGCAAAAAGCATACAGCGCTTCCCTAACTTGAAGATGTGCACCCCAAAGGCCCCGGCGAACGCCGACAAACAACCTGTGAATGCACCGACAACCAGGCCCTCTTTGCATTCAGGAATCGGCCACACTCGTGCGGGAATTCGTGAAAGGTCAATCGAGCAGTTGTGCCTGGATCATATCCGATCGGCCCAGAAAGTCCATGGCTTGAGGCGAATGTGGATTTTTCCGGGGTGCGTGACAGTCTCGGCCTGAGGTACAGGACGCACGGCGATGTTGAGGATGTTCCGAGCATCGGTGTCCGCGCGGAGTCTGGGCACGGGCGAGGGACGCCCGAGCCACGGGGTCCGTCCCCGCCATTCCCTCCCGCCGGCGGCAAAAAGTGTCATGCCCCCGTTTTTCCGCGCCGTCGCCGTCGCGACGTGCGATTCGGGCATTTCACTCGGAGCGCCAGTTCCTCTAGAATGATCAACCCGCCGGCGTGCGCGGCGGACCGGAGGCGAATCAACAGGTGACACGCTATGGCCTGGCGAGTTGAAGATCGACGAAATGCGACCGTGGCGACCGAGGGCGATGGCCCGCTTCTCACCGAAGCGATGAAGGCCGAGCTGCGCGACAGGTATTTCCCGCGCTATCCGACCAGGCGGGCGGTGCTGCTGCCGGCGCTGCACATGATCCAGCACCACTACAACTGGATACCGCCGCGTGCCCTGGCGGAGGTCGCCGAGTTTCTCCAGATCGCCCCGGCCGAGGCGCTGGACACCGCATCGTTTTACGAGGAATACTGGCTGCGGCCCAAGGGCAAGTACCTGATCCAAGTCTGCCGTTCCCTGTCCTGCGAGATCTGCGGCTCGCGGCGCATCACCGATCAGCTCAAGCGCAGGCTGGGCATCGAAGTCGGCGAGACCAGCAGCGACGGCCGCTTCACCCTCGTCGAACTGGAATGCCTGGGCTCCTGCGGCACGGCCCCGGCCATGCTCATCAACGACGTGCTGTTTGAGGATGTGAAGGTTGAGCAGCTCGACGGCATTCTCAACAGCCTCCCGGAGGACCCGCACGACTTGAAGGACCCGACCATCGACTGGGAATGAAGAAGATCGTCGTCCAACTTCCCAGGCCAACGATGCCCGCCGGCGATTGCCTGCCGCACGCGGCCATGAACCTCGGCGCCGCCTGCGGCTCGGCCATGCGCCCGGTTCCCCGGCCGGTCCACCGCATCGTCCTGGAGCATCAGCTGGGCAACTGGGTTCTGTATCGCCTGGACGAGGACGGCGGCTTTGTCGGCGACACCTGGCACGGCTCGCGCGAGGACGCGGCGCACCAGGTCCGCAGGGAATTCGGCGTCGAACTGCCGACGCCCGGAGGCGCCGCCCATGGCTGACACCCTGCCCGGCAGCGGTTTTTTCGGCTGGCTTGGCCGGCAGGTCGGGCATGTGAAGAAGGCCGTGCGGGCCGACGTGACGCGGCAGGTCGTGCATCGCCAGCAGACCGTGCAGGAAGCCAGCCTGCCCGACGATCCGAGCGTGACGCTGCGGCGGACCGTGATCGATGAAGTGATTGTGAAGAAAACAACGGAAGAGAAACCGAAGATGGACACGGATGAACACGGGTAGCGCGCCGGCGGCAATCGGCGCGCACCGGTGCTCATCGGTGGCAGAACTATGTTTTCCGAGCCCGTGCTGACCAAACGCATTCCCCTGGACCCCGACCGGCGCAAGCTCGTGTGGTACGACGACTACGTCGCCACCGGCGGATACGCGGCGCTCCGCAAGGCGCTGGACATGAAGCCCGAGGAGATCATCGGGCTGGTGACCGATTCGGGCCTGCGCGGGCGCGGCGGGGCGGGGTTCAGCGCCGGGCAGAAGTGGTCCTTCATCCCGAAGCAGAAGACCGGCCCGCACTACCTGGCCGTCAACGCCGACGAGTCCGAGCCGGGAACCTTCAAGGACCGCTACCTGATCGACTACGATCCCCACCAGATGCTGGAGGGCATCGCCATCGCCTCGATCGCGACCCGGTGCGACGCGGCCTACATCTTCATCCGCGGGGAATACCACCGCCAGGCCAAGGTCCTGGAACGCGCCATCCGCGAAGCCTACGAGCACGGCGTTTTCGGACCGCAGGGAATTCTAGGATCGCAATACAAGCTGGAATGCTACGTCCACCGGGGCGCCGGCGCGTACATCTGTGGCGAGGAGACCGGGCTGCTGGAGGCCCTGGAAGGCAAGCGCGGCTGGCCGCGAAACAAGCCCCCGTTCCCGGCCATCGCCGGCGCCTTTTCCCGGCCCACCGTCATCAACAACGTCGAGACCCTCTGCTGCGTGCCCCACATCGTCGAGCGCGGTGCCGAGTGGTTCAAGAGCATGGGCACCCCCAGGAGCCCGGGTCCCAAGCTCTACGGCATGTCCGGTCACGTCAACAGGCCCGGCGTCTACGAGGACGAACTGGGCATCACGCTCGATTACGCCATCAACAGGCTCGCCGGGGGCATGAAGGGCGGCAGGTACAAGGCCGCCATCTGCGGCGGCATCTCCATGGGCGTGCTCGGTCCCGATCAACTGGACATCCGCCTGGATTTTGACGACGTGCGCATCCGCGGCGGCTGCCTGGGCCTGGGCACCGCCGGCATGATCGTCATGAACGAGCACACCAACATGGTCGAGGCCCTCCGCAACTGCGTGCGCTTCTACGCCCACGAATCCTGCGGCCAGTGCACCCCGTGCCGCGAGGGGTCGGCCTGGATGCACAAGATTCTCAACCGCATCCTCGACGGCGCGGGCACCGCCCGCGACCTGGACATGCTCCTGGAACTGGAAAAGACCCAGGGCATCATGCCCGGCACCACCATCTGCGGGCTGGCCGACGGCACGAGCTGGTCAATCCGCACCATCGTCAACAAGTTCTACGACGAGTTCGCGGCCATGTGCCCCGAGGATCGCGTCGTGCCGCTGACCATCAACCGCGGCAAGGGCAACGTCGTTACGCCCATGGGGAGCAATACCAGGCAGGGCTGAACCGCCGTCCCATGCGCCGCCTCGGCGGCTTTGCCGAACCGACCGCTACGCGCGAACGGTGCGCAGGCGGAGCATCTCCCGCAACAGGTCGCTGGTGGTCTTCAGGGCCGGATTGGCATCCTTCGCCCGATCAAGCAGCCGCTCGGCCACGGGCCGCGGCTCCCCCAGTGCCATCAGGGCATCCAGGGCATCTTCCTCGAACGCCGGGCGCCGATGCCCGGCGACGGCCGCGCGCTTCTCCCCCTCGGCCAGCACGAACTCCGCCAGTTTCCCCGCGAGTTCGGCCACGATCAACTCGGCCGTTCGCTTGCCGATCCCCTTGAGCTGCACCAGGAACCGCGTGTCCCTGGATTCGATGGCGCCGGCGATCCGCCCGACCGGAACGGTCAGGGCCTTCAGGGCCGTTCGCACGCCGATCCCCTTGACCGTCGTGAACTTCTCGAAGAACCGGCGGTCATCCGAGCGCAGAAAGCCGATCAGCTTCGGCTCCAGGTTGCCCCGCGAAGCGTCGCCCTCCAGGTAAAAAATGGTGTGGAGCGTGATCTCCTGGCCGAGATTGACCTGCAATTCCATCACATCTGCGGCCGGAACCATCAGTTCCAGCAGCATTGTCCCGACCTGCAGCTGCACGCGGTCTTCCTCGACGCGACGAAGTTGGCCTGTGAGAGCCGAGATCATGGATGACTCACCTGCCGATGCCCGTCATGGCAATCTCACCCCAAGCGGTTGACGGGTCAATACCCGCCGAAAAATGCCCGGATCGCGGCGGTTATTTCCTGAGGGTCTGGAGATACTGGTGGATGCTCGCCGCGGTTCGTTTGCCGTCGCCCATCGCGAGGATCACCGTCGCCGCGCCGCGGACGATATCGCCGCCGGCAAAGACGCCCGGCTTGCTGGTCATGCCGTTGGCATCGACCTCGATGTTGCCTTTCGCGTTGAGCTTCAGGTCCGGCGTTGTCGCGGTCAGCAGGGGGTTGGCCCGCGTGCCGATGGCTTCGATCACCACGTCGCACTCGATGTCGAACTCCGACCCGGCGATCGGCACGGGTCTGGGCCGGCCGGACTTGTCGGGCTCGCCCAGTCCCATCTTCTGGCAGCGGACGGCGCGGACCCATCCCTTGTCGTCCCCGAGGATCTCGATGGGGTTGGTCAGCATCTGGAAAACCACGCCCTCCTCCTCGGCGTGCATGACTTCCTCGAGGCGAGCCGGCATCTCCGAGCGGGAGCGGCGGTAGACCAGCGTCGCGGGATCCGCCCCAAGGCGCTTGCAGGTGCGCACGGCGTCCATGGCGGTGTTGCCGCCGCCCACCACCACGGCCTTTTTCGGCCGAAGGACGGGCGTTTCCGCGGCCTGGTCGTAGGCTTTCATCAGATTCACGCGCGTGAGGAACTCGTTGGCCGAGTAGACGCCCTTGAGATTCTCGCCGGGGATGCCCTGGAAAACCGGCAGGCCGGCGCCGTTGGCGATGAAGACGGCGTGGAAGCCTTCCTCGGTCATCAGGTCGTTGATCGTGTAGGTGGTGCCGATGATGACGTTGCACTCGATCTTCACGCCCAGCTTCGCCAGCGTCTCGACCTCCTTCCTGACGATCTCCTTGGGCAGGCGGAATTCAGGAATCCCGTAGACCAGCACGCCGCCCGGCTGGTGCAGCGCCTCAAAGACGGTCACGTCATGGCCGCGCCGCGCCAGTTCGCCCGCGCACGTCAGGCCGGCCGGACCCGAACCGACCACCGCGACCTTGAACCCCGTGGGCTGCGGCCTTTCCGCCGGCCTGCCGTTGCGGTTTTCCCTGGCCCAGTCGGCCACGAAGCGCTCCAGGTAGCCGATCGCCACCGGTTGGCCCTTCAGGCCCCGAATGCAGACCTCTTCACACTGGCGTTCCTGCGGACAGACGCGTCCGGAGATGCCCGGCAGGGCGTTGTCGCCGCAGAGGCACTCGGCGGCGCCGGGCAGGTCACCGGCGGCAAGCCGGGTGATGAACCTTGGGATGTTGATCTGCACCGGGCAGCCGTTGATGCACTTGGGATCCTTGCAGTCCAGGCAGCGGTTGGCCTCCAGGATGGCAATCTGCTCGGGCAGCCCCAGGTTCACTTCCTGGAAATTGGCCGCCCGGGCATGGTGGTCCTGAGCGGGCATTGGCTGACGCTGGATCTTCAGGCGTTCAATGGCTTTCATGACTGTTGGTCCGTTGTCGGTGGTCCGTGGTTTGTTGTGGTGATCATTCAACGCCGACGAGCTGGCCGGTCAGACGGCACTGATGCCTTTCCATCGCCCGTTTTTCCTGGTCTCGATAGGCCGTCAGTCGGTCGGAGAGTTCCTTGAAATCGACCTTGTGGGCGTCGAATTCGGGCCCGTCCACGCAGGCGAAGAGCATCTTGCCATCCACCTGCACGCGGCACCCGCCGCACATGCCGGTGCCGTCCACCATGATGGGATTGAGGCTGGCCACGGTGTGAATGCCCATCGGGCGGGTCACCTCGGCCACCGCCCGCATCATGGGCACCGGGCCGGCACAGATCACCAGGCCAACCTTCCTGTCCGTCTCGGCGATGAGCTGGCTGAGCCGCTGTGTCACGAACCCCTTGAAGCCGTAGGAACCATCATCCGTGCAGGGATAGACCGCGTCGCAGACGGCGGCCAGTTCCTTCTCAAGGATGACATAGGGCCTGGAGCGTCCCCCGATGATCGCCGACACATAGTTGCCCAGCGCCTTGAGGGCATGCGACTGGGGGTAGATCACGGCCGTGCCCACCCCGCCGCCGACGATGACCGCGTGGCCCGCGTTGTGGATTTCGGTGGTCTTGCCCAGGGGACCGGCCACGTCGGAGATCTCCTGGCCCGCCTCAAGGGCACAGAGGCGCCTGGTGGTGGCGCCGACGGCCTGGACAATGAGCGTCACCGTCTTGTTCTGCCGGTCGGTGTGGGCGACGGTCAGCGGAATGCGCTCGCTGTCGGGCGCGGGCCGGACGATGACAAACTGCCCCGGCCCGCAATGGCGGACAACGTGGGGCGCCTCCACGACAAGACGCTTGACCTCCGGAGCCAACCATTGCGCATCAAGAATCCGATGTGCCATAACAGAACATCTCCGTTGTCGGGGTGCGGGGTGCAGGGGAAGGTAACAGGAACGCGCCCGACTGGCAACCGCGGCGTATCTTTTTGGCCGGGTTTGTAGTACCTTTTCGGCCCGTATCATCCGAAGGTCGCACATGAAGTCGCAGCGAGATTTGGTCTTTTTCACGGCCGCGTTGCTTGTTACGAGCCTGGCGGCGCTCGCCCAGCCGGCGGCCAAGCGCACCTCTGGGCAGGTCATGGCCGAACTCCAGCAGGCCGGCCAGGAACTACAGCAGGCCGTCAGCGGCCTGGACGTGCTGCTTGATCCCGTCAAGCGGGCCCAGTATGGACCCGGGGCGGTGGGACCCCTTCGCAAGATGCTCGGTGCCTACGAGGAGCTTGCCCAGATTGAACCGGCCATGAAGAAGGACATTCTGCCGGCCCGGCTTCAGTTCATGGCCTTGCTTTCGCTTCTGGGTGACCAGCAGGCCACCGACCTGCTGGCCAGGCTCGCCGAAAGCTCCGATGCCGCCGAGGCATTGGCGGCCAAGTCCACCCAGTTGCAGGTGCGCTGGTGGCAGACCAACCAGGACGCCGCCGCGCAGAGCAAGGTGCTCGACGATATGACCCGGCTCGCCAAGGCCAACCCGACCAGCGACGCCCTGGCCCATAATCTCATGGTGATGAGCCAGCAGGCCGCCGCCAGCAAGGAAAACCGCGCACGCGCCGAGGCGATTGTCCTTCATGAGCTCAAGGGTCCCCTGGCCTCCCAGGTTGCCCAGCAGATCCGCGACATGCAGAAGCTGCGTGAACTGGAAGGCAAGCCGCTGACCCTTTCCGGAACGACGGTCGAGGGCGGATCGCTGAACACCGCCGACTGGAAGGGGCAGGTGGTCCTGGTGGTTTTCTGGGCGGCCAGTTCGCCGCCGAGCGTCTCGGAGACACCTCGACTGAAGCGCGTCTTCGGCCAGTACAAGGACAAGGGGCTGCGGATCGTGGGCGTGGCCAACGACAAGAACCCGGCTGAGCTGACAAAGTTCCTTGAACAGAACACGGACATCGCCTGGCCCCAGCTCTACGAAAAGACCAAACCCGGCTGGCATGCGCTGGCGACCGAGCACAACGTCAACTCGATTCCCACGATGATCCTGATCGACAAGAAAGGTCTGGTGCGCTCCGTGGATGCTCGGGCCGAGCTGGAAGTCCTCGTGCCGAAGATGGTGAGTGAATGACCCGATCCCAAGTCCGAATGGCCAATCAATGAGCAGTGCTCCAGGGCTCAGCCGGACCTTGGAGCTTGATTGGTTGTTCCGGCCTGGTCATTGGGAACCGCGGGCGTGCTTGGTCATCAGGGTCTGACATGGGCACATTGGCCTATCTGGTCTTCACGGGCTACGGCGCCTGGAAGTGGGGGCTGGCGGCGCTGCTGGCCCTGTTGTGTTTGGTCCGCTGGGATCGGGCCGTTGCGCGGCTGTCGGCGCCGATCAACCGTCGTCCCTGGCTGGGCATTGTTCTGGTTGGCATCGTCTCCTTCCTGAGTGTTTCGCTCCTGGCCGCCAGGCGCGGGGTTCCTCTGCCCTATGTGCATGACGAGTTCAGCTACATGCTGGCCGCGGACACGTTCGCACGGGGCCGGCTGACCAACCCCGCGCCGCCGCTGGCCGAACACTTTGAGACGATGCACGTGCTGGTTCGGCCCACCTATCAGAGCAAGTACCCGCCGGGCCAGGGACTGAGCATGGCCGCGGGCCAGTTGATCGCGGGGCATCCGATCTGGGGCATCTGGGGGGTGACAGCGCTGGCGTGCGCGGCGCTGGCCTGGATGCTGTTGGGAATCGTGCCGCCGCGCTGGGCGATGGCGGGGGGGCTGCTGGCCGCTGTGCATCCGCAGATTCTCGAATGGGGCCAGCGCTACTGGGGCGGCAACCTGGCGGTGCTGGGAGGAGCCTTGTTTGCGGGCGGTCTGTTGCGCGTTATGGCAGGCAGGAGGGGAGCGGCCTGGATGGCATCGGGCATGGTGATTCTGGCCAACAGCCGACCCTACGAGGGACTTGTGCTGGTCCTTCTGGGGCTGGGCTGGCTGGGCTGGCACTGGCGGTTCGTGAAAGCGGACGTTGCCTTGCCCTCAACGCGGCGGATCTCTGGAAGCGTTGCCCTCCCGATGCTGCTGGTCCTGATTCCCGCCGGATTGTGGATGGGTTACTACAACTGGCGCGTCACCGGAAATCCGCTGCGCCTGCCATACCAGGAACACCATTCACAATATGGCCACGTGCCGCTGTTCAAGTTTCAGGCCCTATCTCCGAAGCCCAGTTACACTTCCCCCGAGTTGGAGAACTTCTACGTCCGCGACCAGAACTACTATTTCGTCCGCCGCAATTCGTGGTCGGCCCTGGCCCGGGAAGCGATTGAGAATGTTCATGGACTGGCACTGACCTTGGCCGGAAATGTGCCATCCCTCTGGGTGCCGCTGCTGCTGATTCCCGCCCTGGCGCTGAAGGACCGGCGTGTTCGGGCGCTGATCGCGATTCTGGCGGCCTTCGTCTGCGCGTTGCTGATCGAGACCTACTGTTACGGCCATTACGCTGCGCCGGCCGCGGGTGTGGCGGCGGCGCTGGTGATTCTTGGCCTGCGGCGGCTGCACCGAGGGGCTGAGACAAGTCCCATCCTTCTTGCCGTCGGCCCATATCTTGCCCGGCTCGCGGTGGCGCTGTTTGTCCTGCTCTCGGCCTTCTGGTGGCAGGGCTTCTACAATTGGAAACAGGAGGGTTTCCCGGCGCAGCGCCGGCAGGTTCTGACCGGTCTGAACAGCCGGCCGGGCAGGCACCTGGTCATTGTCCGCTACGCGCCGGACCATAACGTGCACGACGAGTGGGTGTACAATGAGGCCGACATCGAATCGGCCCGGGTCGTCTGGGCGCGCGAACTCAACGCCGCGGCCGTTGGGCGTCTGATCGAGCGTTTTCCCGATCGATCGGTCTGGCTGCTGGAGCCCGATGCGCACCCGACGCAACTGCGGCCCGTTGACGGCGCGGGCGCGTGGCCCGTGCTCCCGTTGCAGGACTGAGGATCATGACAACGCAGGTTTCCGGCAACCCGGTCCCCCAGGTCGAGCCCCAAGGGGTCCACGACGCATCCGAGCTTGAACTCTCCGTGGTCATGCCCTGCCTGAACGAGGCCGACACGCTGGCCACCTGCATCGAGAAGGCCCAGCGCGCCATGCGCGAGCACGGCATCGCCGGGGAGGTGATCGTGGCCGACAACGGCTCGACCGACGGCTCAATTGAGATCGCCCGGCGATGCGGCGCCCGCGTGGTTCACGTCGCGGCCAAGGGATACGGCAACGCCCTGATGGGCGGGATTGCGGCCGCACGGGGCAGGTACGTCATCATGGGCGACGCTGATGACAGTTACGATTTCCTCCAGATACCGCGCTTCGTCGCGAAACTCCGGGAGGGCTACGACCTTGTCCAGGGTTGCCGTCTTCCTTCCGGCGGGGGGAGCATCGCCCCGGGCGCCATGCCCTTCCTCCACCGTTGGTGGGGCAATCCCATGTTCTCCCACATGGTGCGCCTCTGGTTCCACGCGCCCATTCACGATGTCTACTGCGGCCTTCGCGGCTTTACCAAGGAGCTCTATAACTCGCTGGACCAGCGCTGCACCGGCATGGAATTCGCCACGGAGATGATCATCAAGTCGTCGCTGTACCGGCGAAAGATCGCCGAGGTGCCGATCACGCTCCATCCCGACGGCCGCAAGGCACACAAGCCGCACCTGAAGACCTTCCGCGACGGCTGGCGCACCCTGCGCTTCTTCCTGATGTATTCGCCGCGCTGGTTGTTCCTGTTCCCGGGGGTTTTGCTCATCCTGGCCGGGCTCCTGGGCTACGCCGTCGCCATGCCCGGCCTGACGATCCTGGGCGCCACGCTCGACGCCCACACGTTGCTGTTCGCCAGCGTGGCCATTCTCTGCGGCCACCAGTCGATCCTCTTCGCCATCTTCACGAAGGTCTTCGCCATCAGCGAGGGCCTGATGCCGCCCGATTCCCGGCTCAACCGCTTCTTCGACCACATCAATCTGGAGCGGGGCCTGCTGCTGAGCGTCCTTTCCCTGCTCAGCGGCACGGCGCTGCTGGCCATCACGGTCATCCAGTGGTGGATGGCGGGTTTCGGGCGGATGGACTACGCCCAGACGATGCGACTGGTCATCCCCGGCGCCACGCTCACGGCCCTGGGTTTTCAGACGATGCTGGCCAGCTTCTTCGTCAGCATCCTGGGGATGCGCCGAAAATGAGCCAGCCGCCATCGCTCAACCCCTCCGATTTCGACGGTTTTGCGGCCGATTACGATGCCGCGCTGAACCGGGGCCTGTCGGTTTCCGGGGAGGACAAGAACTATTTCGCCGCCGGGCGCACGCAGTGGCTGAAGCGCTGCCTCGAGAAGCTCGGGCAGCCGCCGGCGCGGATCATGGACTTCGGCTGCGGCACGGGCTCGGCCACGCCGTTTGTCCTCGGCTCGTTTGATGTTCAAACACTGGTCGGCGTGGACATCTCCGAGAAGTCGCTGGAGGTGGCCCGCGCGCGGCACGGTTCGCATCGCGTCAGCTTCGCGCACATGGAGCGCTACACTCCCGACGGCACGCTGGATCTGGTTTTCTGCAACGGCGTGTTTCATCACATCCCGCTCGACCGGCGCGCCGGCGCGGTGGATTACGTGAAGCGTTGCCTTCGTCCGGGCGGGTGGTTTGCGATGTGGGAAAACAACCCGTGGAATCCGGGCACCCGGCTGGTGATGAGCCGCATTCCCTTCGACCGCGACGCGGTCACCCTCGCGCCGCCCCAGGCCAGGCGGCTGCTCGAGGCGGGGGGATTTCGCGTCGTGCGGCAGGATTTCCTGTTCTACTTCCCCAGGCCGCTGGCATGGCTGCGTCCGCTGGAGCGCGCGCTGGTGAAGCTGCCGCTGGGGGCGCAGTACCTGACACTGGGCAAGAGCACACCGTAGCCTGCGGTCGCCGTCACAAGTCACAAGATGACCATCTGCCACGTCATCTGGACATGTATTGCTCCTCGATGTAGTTTGTTGGCGGGTGAGGTTGCGGGCATGGGCGATTCAGATCCAATACGCGTCAATACCGTTGTGGAGCGTCAACTTGACGGTTTGGCGGCTGCGATTGAGAAGAAACTGAATGCGGATGTCATGGCGATCGTGGGGCCGATCTACTCCGGACTCGATGGATTTGTGCGATCCGCCATCGAAGCCAGAAAGACCGTCGGCCCACTACGACAGTCGCTCGCCATTGTTCTCGATACCGATGGAGGCATTATCGAAGTTGTCGAGCGGATGGTGAATACGATACGGCACCATTATGTCGAGGTGACGATGGTGATTCCCAATCGCGCGATGTCCGCGGGAACGGTCTTCGCCATGTCGGGCGACCGCATCATGATGGACTACTTTTCGTCGCTGGGTCCTATCGATCCGCAGATTGATCGCAATGGCAAGCTGGTCCCCGCACTCTCATATCTTGTGCAGTTCGAACGGCTGAAAGAGCGTGCCAGGAGCGGCGAGATTACCACGGCCGAAATGGTGCTTCTGCAGCAGCTTGATCTGGCCGAACTGCACAGCTTTGAGGAAGCCCGTGAGTTATCGTACGCGCTGCTAAAGGAATGGCTGGCCAAGTATAAGTTCAAAGATTGGCATACAACCGAGACAACCAGAACGCCCGTGACCGCCGAACGCCGGCAGCAAAGGGCCCTAGAGGTTGCTCAAAAACTGATGGACCATCAACGCTGGCATTCGCACGGCCGCCCTATCTCGATGGAGGTGCTGCGTCGCGACCTGAACCTGAGGATCGACGATTTTGGAGCCGATGATGAACTCAGCCGGCACATAAAAGACTACTATCAGTTTCTAAGCGATTACATGAGCAAGCTCGGGACTTTCTGTGTTGTCCACACAAGCGGAACATGCATAAAGTTCTAGTGGAACACCAGCAAAGGCTTAGCCATGACCGAACTATCTGATGTCCACGCGGTCGCGGCCACCAACACCGCTGTTGAGCCCAAGAAACTTGAACAACTCATGGCCATTCATCGGCTGCTGGAAAAAGCCGGCGTGCTGAAGAAAGCCGACTATCGGCTTTCACCTCCATTGCAGGATCCTCGTACCCGCGGGTTGAGGGCGCGAACAACCATGCATCCTGCGCCGAAGGCTTGAGCGATTGCCCTCGCTTCACGCCGTCTTCCTCGCCGGCTCCCTGATCGGCCAGAGCTTCGAATCCGTCCTGGCGCTGGCCAGGATCTGCTCCACCCTAGCCACGACATCCGGATGCTGCGCCGCCACGTTGTTCTGCTCGCCGATGTCCCGGCTGATGTCATACAGTTCCACCGGCTGCTTCGTGCCGAGGCGCACGGCCTTCCACTGGCCCATGCGCACGGCCTGCTTGAAGCCGCCCTCGTGGAATTCCCAGTACAGGTACTCGTGCTGCCTGCTCTGCGGCTGGCCAAGGATCGCCGGAAGCATGCTGATCCCATCGCAGGGCGGCGAACTGGTCCCGGCCAGTTCCGCGGCGGTGGGCAGGAAGTCCCAGAACGCCCAGATCTGATCGCTCGTCCTGCCGGCGGGCACATGGCCGGGCCACCGCGCGATCGTCGGCACCCGGATGCCGCCTTCGTACAGGTCCCGCTTGATTCCCCGCAACGGGCCGGATGACCTGGCCCATTTCGGGTCGTTGCCGCCTTCCTTGTGCGGGCCGTTGTCGGAACTGAACAGCACCAGCGTATTGTCATCCAGACCCAGTTCCGCCAGCTTCCTGAGGACTTCGCCCACGTACTGGTCCAGCAGCGTGATGTTGGCCGCGTGGAGTTTCTGCGCCTCGGGCCAGTCCTTGTCCTTGTAGATGCCCAGATTGGGCACGTCGATCGTCTTGGCCTCGTTGTTGGCGTGCGGCATCGTGTGGGCCAGGTAGAGGAAGAAGGGCTTGTCCTTGTTGCGCTCGATGAACTTGAGACCTTCGGCCTGGATGAGGTGGCCGCTGAACTCCACCTTTTCCGTCGCCGTGCCGGCGCCTTCGGCATCCGCATCGGGCACGACGTTCTTCAGTTTGACGCGGCTCTCGTTGCGCACCAGGAACGTCGGCCAGGAATTGTGCGCGTGGCGCTGGTTCAGGTAGCCGTAGAAGTAGTCAAACCCCTTCTTGTTCGGCGTGCCGATTGATCCTTCCTCGCCCAAGCCCCACTTGCCGCAGAGCCCGGTGGCGTAGCCGGCCGACTTGAGCACCTCCGCAACCGTCACATCCTCCGGTCGAAGCGGATCGCGGGCGTTGCCGCGAATATAGGCGTGCCCCATGTGCATGCCCGTCATCAACCCGCAGCGCGACGGCGCGCACACCGTCGAGGCCGCATACGCCTGCGTGAAGCGGGTCCCTTCCGCGGCCATTCGATCGAGATTGGGCGTCTGGATGCGTTCCTGCCCGTAGCATCCCAGATCGCCGTAACCCAGGTCGTCAGCCAGGATGAAGATGATGTTGGGCCTGCGAGCGCCGCCGACCGACTTCTTCGACGCCGCACATCCCGGCAAGGTCGCCGCCACGGCCGAGGCGGCCAGACTTCCCAGAACGCTCCTGCGAGTTGGATAAACCATCGTGACCTCTCTGATTGCCAAACCCCGTAGAATCTACACCGGATCCCCCCCCGATGAACATTCACTCCGGCGTTCGCGGACCGAGCAACTCATCGTCCACGCCGACGCCCAGGTCCCGCACCCGGAAGTACGTCGCCTTCCCGCCGGGATCGGGGAATTCCGTCAGCAGCAAGACAAACTCCGGCCGCGGCGAGGTGCTGTATCCCGGCTTCCAGGCGTCAACCCGGCACGCCAGCCCGTCCGGACGAACCGCCGTCGATTTCTCAGCCTTCGCCGACGCCAGCCTGAGCGTGAACTGCCCAAGGTCCGCCCCGTCATACTTCTCAATCGCCGGATTCTGCGCGGGATTCAGGCAGAACAGCACCGGCCCGCGCATGACGGCGACCCGGCCGGCCTGACGCTGACGACCCTTGACCAGCCGAAATTCCATCGGCAGGTCGAGTTCAACCTTGTCCCCGTTCCTCCAGATGCGCTGAATCTCGCGGAACCTGCCCGGGGGCAACTGGCCGGCCTCGGCCCGGCCATTGATCCTCAGGCTCGCCTTCTGCGCCCACTGCGGAATCCGCAGCCACAAGCCGAACTCCACGGGCCTTTGAGGATTCACATGCAGCGTGACCGTGCCGGAATTCGGGTAGTCCGTCTCCTGGCTCAACTCCACCGATGTGCCGGCGATCTCCAGCTTCGCCTGCGACGCCGCGTAAAGGTTCACCGCCACACCGCCGGGCGTGCGGTAGTAGACCATGCCGGGCAATTCTGCCACGATCCGCCGATAGTTGCACGGACAGCAGTAGGTGTCGGTCGGGTGGTATTCGCGCACACCCTCCAGCGGCGCGTAATAGCGGATGCGCCTGCCATCGGGCGACTGTGCCGCGAACAACGCATTATACATCATCCGCTCGATCAGGTCGCCGTAGCGGCTGTTGCCCTCCAGTCGCAGCATCGAGTCGGCCACGCGGATCTGGTAGGCCGTCGCGCACGTCTCCCCCACCGCGCCGCGCCCGTCCTGATCATCGGTCCAGATCTCCCATTGCCCTGCCGCCCCGCTGATCAGCATCCCGTTCTCATGCACGAGAAAGTGCATCGCCTTGCGCGTGCGATCGAGGAGTGTCAACGCGGGCTGGATGCGGTTCAGTTCCAGCTGGGCCAGGCAGCGGGCCAGGTAGGCGTAAATGTGCCCCTCGATTCCTTCTCGCCGACCAATCACGATCGGCGTATCCCACAGCGGCAGGTTTCGCTGCCGCAGCACGAAGTCGAGATACTTGCGGTCCGCGGTGCGGCGGTGCAGCTCGATCATTGTCCGCTCAAGGCCGGTAACCGCCACGTTGACCGACACCTCGCCGCCCCAGTTTTCCGGCTGCGTTGCCCACCGCTCGAGGATGTAGTCGCCTATCCTCCGAGCGGCATCAAGACAGCGCTGCTCGCCGAAATACTGGTGGTCGGTCAGAAGACCCCAGGCGATGTACTGGATTTCGTGAATGTCCCAGAGCCGCCACATGCGGCTGCCCGGCTCCATGAGGCCCGCGTATCCGTCGGCCTCCTGCAAAGCCAGGGTGCGGTCGACTAGGTGTTTGCGCAAAGCAAGCATCTTCGCATCGCCGCTGTAGGCTGCCAAACGCGACACCGAGTCGATCAGCTTGCCCAGACCGATGTAACCGTCCTTGGATTTGCGTTGCTGGAACGGGGTCAGAAAAAGTTTGTCGATGTCGATGACGGCCAGATTGTTGTGCATCGTGATATCGATGCGCCGGCCGATCTCGCCGCCGACTCTCACCTGGCGGATGTCCAGCGGCATCAGGGCGTCGGCCGCCATCGCGATGGTTGTAAACGCTATCACAATGAGTGTGGCGCTGCGTGTGGTCATGATCCCTCCCGGGGATTGCTGTCCTTCTGCAACAGATCGGTGTAGAGACCCGGCGTGCTGTCGGGAATCGGGATTGCTCCCAGTGTTCTTGCATAGAACTCGGCCGGGCCCACGCCGCCGACGATCCCGTAGACATACCCCAGCTCCGCCAGCCCGTGCGCCGCCGACAGCGCCAAGGCCGCGCCGATGTCCTTCCCGCGGTAATTTTCGGCCACGCCCATCGGGCCAAGGAATGCCCGGGCGGTGCATTCATAAGCGGCGAATCCGATCACGCATCCCTCGTGCGTGGCGATAAAGAGGCTCACGGGCTTGTTCGCGTAGGCCGCGGAAACCTCATCCGCCCAGGCGGTTGCGAACGTCTCGACAAACCGCCCGACAATCGTCCGCTCAAAGGTCCGGGCCCGGCGAATGATGATTCCCTCCCGCCGCAGTCTCTCCACCAGCGGCCCGACCGCCGGGAGCTTCAGCAGATACAGCAGCATGTCGATCATGGCGGCGCTCCTTTATCCCGCTTGCTCGTACGCCTCCCGCTCGAAGGGATTATCCCGGTACGGATGCCGGCCGGTGATCCACGCATACGCCGACGCCAGCAGGTAGGCGGGGATGAATAGCGGTCCCCACCGTTCGCATTGCCGCACATGAATTCGTTCGTGCTCGCGGGAGATGTCAAGCGACTGCCGATCCTGGCCCAGCACGACGTGCCCCAGCGTCATGGCCGAGGCCCCGCCCTTGAGCAGCACGCAGTGTCGCAGCAGGCGGGAGATGATTCCCCCGTGCGCTTCCAGCACCCCATTCACGAGCGTCGCGCGGCCCCCCGTCAACAGGCCGATGGCGACCAGCGCCAGACCCGGTAGGGTTGTCGGCAATGCCCACGCGTAAAGCAGCAGGCGACGCATCATGGGAGTATCCGACGCCCCCCGGTTTTTCTCAAGTCCCAAGGTCCGATAAGCCCTCGGTCAACAGCACTGGTGGAAAGATCGTGGACAAGCTGAACAGGTTCTGTCGCATGCAAGGGCATCATCGGCTCGGTTCATGACAGGACCAACCGGGCACGAATCCGCCGCATGGGCAGACCCGTCCGTTCACAACACCCGCGCGACACCTTTCCCAACAGGCCATGCACAACCAGCGACCGATAATAATGAGTCTAAGATAATCAATGAAAACAATTTACGCCGCGACGCCTGGAGTTATCCACAATCCGACAGGGCTCATCATTACGACTGCTATCTTTGAGTTTTCCAAATACAGCTAGTAGAGTTAAACTCCGCTGTCTTGAGTTTTGCGAACCGGCTCAACCAGGCAAAGGAAGGCAATCGCAATGAAAGTCATCTGCAATCGGGGCGCCCTGCTCGAAGCATTGACTGTCACCGGAAACGTTGTTGCGTCTCGAACCCCCAAGCCCGCTCTCCAATGCGTCAAGCTCTCGGCGGGAGACAATGAGCTGATCGCCTCGGCCACGGATCTGGAAGTTGCCATTGTCTATCGCGACGCCCAGGTCGAAGTTGCCGAACCGGGTGAAATCCTGGTGCCAGCCGACAAGTTTCGCGACATTGTGCGCGAGAGCATTGATGACACGCTCTCGATCGAGTCCGAGGGTGATATGGCCCTTGTGAAAGGACACGATGCCTTATTCAAGATTTACACCCAGGCGGTCGAGAGTTTTCCACCGGTTCCGGGTTTTGAGGGACAGGTTGATTTTGAAATCAAGGCAGGCCATGTCAAGCGGCTGATCGTCCAGAGCACGTTCGCGGCCGCGAAGGAAAGCACCCGGTACGCCTTCAACGGCGTCTTGATCAACGTCAAGGGCAAGCGGGTCAGTTTTGTTGCCTCGGATGGCCGGCGCCTGGCCGAGGCCCGCGGCGATCTGGTCAGCGGCAAGACCGACAAGGAGGGCAGGAAGGTCATCGTGCCGGTGAAGGCACTGTCGCTGATCGACAAGCTTCTGGACAACCCGGATGACTCGGTCGGTTTCCAGATCAGGGAAAACCAGATCACCGTACACACTTCGACCGCGACGCTGACCAGCAACCTCGTCGAAGGGCAGTTCCCTCCATACGAGGAAGTGATTCCCAAGGATTGTGACAAGAAGATGATCGCGGCGACGCCCGAGTTCCTCAGCGCGGTTCGCCAGGCCGCGCTGCTGGCTACCGAAGAGGGCAAGGGGGTTCGTCTGGCGTTCTCAAAGAAGGGGCTTGTGCTCAGCAGTCAGGCGCTTGGTGCAGGCGAGTCGACCATAAACTTCCCGTGCAAGTACGAAGGGCAGGAAATCGAAATCCGCTTCAACCCCGTTTTCCTGATTGATGGCATGCGGGTAATCGATACCGACGAGGTGAGTCTGGAGCTCACCACGCCCACCCGCCCCGGTTTGCTAAGGGGCGGCCCCGATTTCCTGTACGTGATCATGCCGGTGAATCAGTAATGCACTGAGACTTGCGCAAGTGATTTGTCCCCATGCTCGAAGCGCAGCGCCAAAAAGCCGAACTCGCCAGGCTGGTCAGGTTCAAGCGGACGCCGCCAGCGCCGGCCCAGAGCCTCGGGCAGGAGGCCTTGGCTTTTTTCAGGCAGTCGGTCCAGAAGCGCCAGTCAAAGCTCACGAAGATCGTCGAACATTGGGAGGTCCTGATTCCCGCCGGCCTGGCCGAGCATTGCGCTCTGGAGGGCCTCAGCAGGGGAACCCTGACCGTGCTGGTGGACAGCTCCGCCCACCTTTATGAACTCAAGCAACTGCTGCTGTCGGGCGTGGAGAAGCAGTTGACCGCGGCCTGCAAATCCACGGGCCTGCGCAAGATCGCCCTGAAGGCCGGCCGCTTCGGCGACAGCTCGACGCCGGCATCCCGCTAAACCGCCGGGGTGAATCATTCCCGACCGGCTACCGCGGCGCGGCGGTCCGGCGGGTCTCGGAATACTCCAGCGCCGCCTGCGTGAAGCCCATGAACATCGGGCTGGGCCGCAGCGGCCTGCTGGTCAGTTCCGGATGGGCCTGCGTGCCAAGGAAGAACGGATGCACGTCGCTGGGCAGTTCCAGCACTTGCATGATCGGTTGGGTGGGGTGCTTTCCGCTGAAGATCAGACCGTTCGCTTCCAGCGTCTGGATATACCTGGGGTCCACTTCATAGCGGTGCCGGAAACGGAGCCGGATGGTGCGGGCGTTGCTGAAAAGCCGCGAGACCATGCTGCCGTGTCTGAGTTCCACGTCCTTGCCGCCCAGCCGCATGTTGCCGCCCAGGCCCTCGATCTTCTTCTGCTCGGGGAGGATGTCGATCACCGGTGCCGTGCAATGGGGGTCAAACTCGGTGCTGTTGGCGCTGGCGATCCCGCAGACGTTGCGGGCGTACTCGATGACGGCCATCTGGAATCCGAGGCACAGGCCCAGGTATGGCATGCGGTTTTCGCGGGCGTAGCGGATGCACTCGATCTTGCCCTCCGTGCCTCGAACCCCGAACCCGCCGGGGACGATGATGCCGTGGCAATCGGCCACGTGCTGGGCAACGTTGGAAGAATCGACGGCCGTCGTGTCGATCCACTTGAGCTGGATGCTGGTATCCAGGTGCACGCCGCAGTGCTCGACGGCCTTGATGATCGAGGCGTAGGCGTCTCGCAGGGCCGTATACTTGCCGGTCACGCCGATGGTCAGGTGCCTGCGTGACTTGCCGATGCGATCGACGAACCAGCGCCACCGGTTGCGGCACTGGTCCTCGTGGCGCTGATCGACCCGGTCATGCAGGTCCAGCAGCGTGAGCACCTCGCGGTCCAGGCCCGCGTCGCGCAGCGCTTCGGGGACAAGGTAGATGCTCTCCAGGTCGTGCATGGAAAAGACGCGCCGCATGGGCACGTTGGTGTACATGGAGATCTTCTGTCGGACCTTCTCGTTGACGGGGTTGGCCGCCCGGCAGGCAATGATGTTGGGCATGATACCCATCTCCATGAGGCGCTTGATTCCCAGCTGGGCGGCCTTGGATTTCTGCTCGCCCAGGGTGCCCGGTTCCAGCACGTAGGTCAGGGCGACGAAGCAGACCGAGCGCTCCCCCTCCTCGTACTGCAGCTGCCGGCACGCCTCCAGGTAGACGGCGTTCTCATAGTCTCCGACCGTTCCGCCGACCTCGACGAAAACCACGTCGGCGCTGGATTTGATGGCCAGTTCCCGCAGCTTGAGTTTCACCTCGCCGGTGACATGGGGGATCGTCTGGACATCGCGCCCAAGGTAGGATCCTTCGCGCTCCTTCCTGAGCACGCTGGAAAAAACCTGGCCGTTGGTCATGAAGTTGGCGGCCGAGAGGTCCTGATCCAGCAGGCGTTCGTAGGTGCCCAGGTCCATGTCGGTCTCCATACCGTCATCCAGCACGAAGACCTCGCCGTGGCGGTACGGATTGAGCGTGCCCGAGTCGATGTTGTAGTAGCCCTCCATCTTGATCGGCGCCACCCTCAGGCCCTTGTCCTGGAGCAGCTTGGCCAGAGAAGAGGCGAAAATGCCCTTGCCCAGGCCGGACATGACCGTGCCGACGACGATCACGTACTTGGGATATCCCTTGCGATAGCCGGGCGGCATCGGGGTGTAGAACTCGGTCTCTTCCTGAGACTGGCCGATCTTGCCGAGGATTTCGCTGCTCATCTTGAATAGTTGCCAGCCGCTGACGATGGATTGCCGGAGAAAGACCTCACTGGCACCCGCCGACTAGGCACTGGCAACTCCTTTCCTTCTTTTTACAAACTCCGCGTACTGCTCCGGGGTGTCGATGCCGTGGGTGGCCCGTTCCACCTTCAGGACGTAAATTGAGCGACCATGTTCCAGCGCGCGAAGCTGTTCGAGCTTCTCGGCGCGCTCGCAGGCGGTGGGCGGCCAGCCGGCAAACTCCAGCAGGAAATCCCGCCGGTAGGCATAAACCCCCAGGTGCAGGTAATACGTTACAGGTTCCGGCTCGGTCGGGTCACGTTTGAACGGAATAGGCAAACGGGAGAAGTACATGGCCCGGCCGTCCTGGTCGATCGCCACTTTCACCAGATTCGGGTTGTTCGGGTCCATGCCCGCCTTGAAAGGGGTCGCGACGGTGGCCATTTGGTCGTCGCTGGTTTCCAGTCGCCGGATCAGGTCGTCCACAATTCCAGGTTCGATCTCCGGCTCATCACCCTGAACGTTGACAATGATCGGGTCTGATAATCCTCTGGCCACCTCCGCCAGGCGGTCGGTACCGCTCTGGTGGTGGGGGCTGGTCATCACGCATTTTGTTCCAAAAGGCTTTAGAGCACTGGAGATACGTTCATCATCCACCGCCACGATGACCTGTCGCACACACCGGCAGCCGCGGAGTTGATCGACCACGTGCTGGACAAGGGGCCTGCCAGTCTCGGAGGCGAGAACTTTGGCGGGAAAGCGGGTGGAGGCAAAACGGGCAGGAATGACAACCGTTGCAGTCAAAGCGGGTCCTCACGTTGCGCGGCCGGAGCCAACTTCAAACTGCGAAGCGAGTGTACGGAGGGGGGCTAACCGTGTCAAATCAACGTATTTGTGCTGGCGTGCTGCCAGAGGGCAATCGCTTATGACCATATATCGGACTCTTGCTATTGCGCGACGGGGGCACTTGGGGTAACTTCCTCTCCAGTCCGCGAAGCTTCGCATTTTGAACATCCCGGCCACCTTACCTGAGGAGC
>Ga0209381_1002419_pt1 | contig 23423 bp, 17 predicted proteins | sample DewCreD2012metaG_FD_184111 | JGI IMG/M metagenome (GOLD analysis project Ga0209381, IMG submission 184111) | Hot spring sediment bacterial and archeal communities from British Columbia, Canada, to study Microbial Dark Matter (Phase II) - Dewar... ...
ACGAAATGGACAAGAAAATCAATCCCCTTGCGGGTGAAGTCCACTGGGTCCACAATGTCCATCTCGTCCATGGTTTGGTCGAAAGAGCCGCGTTCAACTGCCGATTTTAGGTTCAATTCAAATAGTCTTCGATCCGGGACTCAAAGAAAGCCGCGGTTTTACGAAGACCGTCCTCCAAACCAATCTTCGGCGCCCATCCAAAGCATTTCTTGATACGCGCATTCGAGATGCGAATATCGCCGACGTCCAGTGAAACCCATTTTTTCGGCCATTCCACATAGGTAACGCGCCCCTTTCCTACGATTTCGACGACCTTGGCCGCAAATTCGGCGATCGTATGTTCGGTGTCGCCACAAGCAAAAAAGACTTCGCCGTAATGGGTCTGGCTGGCCGCCACTGCGATCAAAGCGTCCACGCAATCGTCCACGTGCATTATGTTTCGCCGCTGATTTCCCTCGCCGTAGATTGTCAGGTTTCGGCCTTGAAGGGCCTGGCCGATGAAAAAATTCAATACGCCGGCATCGCTACTTTTGATGTTGGCGCGGGGACCATAGACATTGGCCAGGCGCACGACATGTGTTTTGATCCCATGCGAACGATGGTAAATCAGATGATACTTTTCAGCGACGCTTTTGTTGGCGCTGTAAATATCGTAGGGAAATTCGGGATGGAGTTCATCCAATGGTTCACGAAGCATCGGGCCGCATTGGGTGCTCGTGCCGATGTAAACGATATGGACGCCGGGATTATGATGGCGGGCGGATTCGAGCACGTTCATCGTGCCCGTACAGTTGATCGCAATGTCGAGAAAGGGATCTTCGATGGAATAGGTGTGCGACGTGTGGCCGGCGCAATGGAAGACGAGATTGGCCTCGGCCACACTGCGGCTGACCAGTTTGATGTCGCGAATGTCGTTGATGCGAACATCAATGGCGTTTTTGTAACCGGCCAGATTGGCCAAGTTTCCCCCGCCATGGTCCATCAGGGAATCGTATACCGTAACCTTGGCGCCCAGTTCATGGCAGCGGATGGCCAGATTGCTGCCGATAAAGCCGAGCCCCCCAAGGACCAGCACATGCTGCCCCTCGAAGAAACCGTTCATAGCGCGCACTCCCGTATAACCAATTTCGTATCAGGAGTGTTCACGGCGAAGCGTGAAACGTCGTCCGCCAATCAACAAGGCCACGGCGCACAGCGCTAACAGGATGCCGTCTCCGCCGGGCGGCGGCGGCGGCGCCGTTATCGCGCCTGCCGCGGCAACGCAGGATGTGTCAGGCACGGAAACGGTGTAACCGGTCCCGTTGACCACAACGCCAAAACCGCCGGCTCCGCTGAACGTGACGAGCGAAGTGTATGTGACACCCGCGGCCGGCGAAAATCGGACGGTCACATCCTGGCTTTGCCCGGCCGACAAGCGGTATGTTGCGCCCGACACAATCGAGAACGGAGCGGATGCCGTGGCTTTGCCCGCCAGAATTCCGCTGCCCGAATTGCGTACTTTGAACACAGCGTCCAACGACCGGCCGGCGCCCACCACGCCAAATGAATACGACTGGCCTTCGGCGGGCAACGTCACCGAAATGACGGGCGCATTCAGTCCTTCATCCAGTGGCGCAAAAACGGACAAGCCCGAAACATCGGCTTCGATACTCGATGCCGTCTTGAAGGTCTTGACCAGATGGTCCTGGTTCCATTCGCCGGTCCATGCAATGACGCGATCGCCCACGACCGGGTCCGCGATGACCGATGTTGGATAAGAATACAAGGCGGGATTGGCCGCAGCGGCCACGTTTGCGCCTTCGATCGCCACGTGAACGGGATTGGCGGCCAGACGCGAAGGCGCAATCGGCGCATAGTGCAGTCCGCCGTCGCCGCTGACCATGATGCTTGCCTGGGCATAGGCGCCGTTGGCTATGGAAGCGGCGGGTTCAGAACCCGCAATAGACGATTCGATAGCGCCCAACAAGGTGACCGTATCGGGCGCGGACTGGAGCAGCAGGATGCCGGTTTCGCCGGAATGCAACAAGCCGGCAGGCACGATAACCGATGCGCGAATCGCCGGATTGACGGCATCGCTCAAAGCAACGATGGCATGTGTTCCCGCGGTCTTGCTGTCTTGGCCGTTCCAGCGGACCATGCCCGTGAGACGCTTGGCGCCGGTGTCGTCCACCAAGGTCGAAGCCAGCCATGCCGCGCCATTGGATGCGAGCGTCTCGAACGAATGGTCGGGAATGCCGTTTCCGTCGGTATCCACAACCGCGGCCTCCCGCACAACGGAAAAAGCGATGGCAAAAGCGGGAATCACCGCGGCGGGCCGCGTCCGGCTTGTGGCGCGAACCGTGAGGGTATGCGAGCCGGGTTGAATGGCGCCCAACGCGGGCCCCGCTACCGAAAACAGACCGCCCGCATTACCGGCATTGGCCACCAGGGCCGTTTCGTCATCCAGTGTAAACGACACACTCGCGGTATCGTCCGGACAGTCCGTGAACGCCGCAAGGGTAAGCGGCATTTCGAGGGAACCATTGGCGACATGCAGCACGGCGCCGTCCGAAAGGTTCAAAGCGTTGATGGCCTGAAGGACGCACTGTTCCTTGACAAATACCGCGACAACGGAGCGGGCGGACGTCATCGCAATCGTTGCAGGCGAAGCATTGCCTGTTAGATCGCCTTCCCAATGATCGAAGTCGTAGCCGGCGGCCGCCTGCGGCGTCAACGTTACAGTTGTGCCGGCGGGATAGGGGCTTGATGGAGGATCCAATTCAACCGTGCCCGTTCCCACGGGCCTGACCGTGACGCTCAACGGGAAGGTCTGGGCAAGCGATGCCGTATAGTTCTGCACTTGGACAGTCGAGACGTTCTCATATTGAACCGATGGCGGATTGAACTGATACCCATATAAAGAAGGCTGAACGGTTCCCGACCATCCAATCGGAATGGAGGCGGTGTATTCGCCCAGCATGTTCGTTTGCGGGGAACCGGGCAAGCCGTTCATGACCACTCCCGCCAGCGGGTTCCCATTGAATGTCACAACGCCCGAAATGGCCGCGGCCTGCGAGAAGACCGCCGTCAAAACACCGCTCATGATGGCTTGGGTCGTTACGGGCGTCTGCGAACCCAGATTGATGCCGTTGAACGACCAATGATTGAAAATCCAGCCGCTGGCGGGCGTGGCTTGGGCCGTATGCGAACTGCCGGCCACAAAGGGCAGGACAGCGCCGTTCATCGCCAGCGATCCGTCAATCAATACCAACCCCTGCCCTTCGATGGCAATGGTTACCAGGTACGATGTAAACACCGCCCGCACGATGTGATCACTGTCCATCGTCACATTGAGCGTTGTCGGAGCGCCGGGTACCCGGACACCATCCAACATCCAATGATCCAGCCGATGTGGCGTGCCAAAGGTCGGATAGGCTTGAATGGCGACCACGGTTCCCTGTTCGCGGGTGTAGCTGCCGGGCGCGGGATCGGTCGAACCCTGGCCTTCGGAGATGATGGTCAAAGCCCGTTGTGATGCCGCAAGAAACACGGCGGTAACCGTGTAATCCTTGTCCATCGTAAATTGCAGCGGATTGGTTGAACCGGCGTTCACTCCATTGATCACCCAGTGGCTAAAGGCGCTTCCGGCCTGGGCTATTGCGCGGAGGCTCACATTTTCGTTTTCTTCCGACTGGAAAAGGGTGGGCAGCGTATCAACAAGAAATCCGTTCCGTTCGATGCCGCCCGCGCCTACCGCGCTCAGATCAAGCCGATAGGATGAAAATACGGCTCGGACAACATGATCGGCATCCATGGCCAAATTGAGCGTATCACCACCTCCGTATTGGATATTGCCGTCCACTATCCAATTTATCAAGGCATATCCCGGATCCGGCACGGCGGTGATGGGCACGACCGAATTCGTGGGGTGGGTGTAGGCGCCCGGAGCGGGATTGGTCGTGCCGCGGCCCGTGGCGGTAATCGTAAGACTTTTCGATGCCGACAGCGTAAACGTGGCTTGGATGGTGGTATCGCTCGTGATATTGGTATTGAGGGATGGGGTCGTGCCCGCGTTGGCGCCGTTGACGGTCCAGCGGACAAACGTCCATCCCGCCGCGGGCGTTGCATTGACGAATAAGGGCACGCCCGCCAGAACCGGCACAACGCCCGCAGGCTGCGGCGTGGTGCCAATGGCGAGCGATCCCTGGCCGTTGATGACAAACGTCACCAGATATACCGTAAAAACCGCCCGGACTGTATGATCGGTGTCCATCAACACGGTCAGTACATTGGGATTCGCGGGATTCGGGGGAACGTCGTTTCCGTCCACAATCCAATGGTGCACGGCATGCTGGCCATTGGGCGCCGCCGTAATCGTGGCGGTAGATCCTTGCGCGTAATTGTAGACGCCCGGCCCGGGATTCACGGTTCCCTGGCCCAAGGAATTTTCCACGGTAAGGTGTACGGCGGCGCCTGCCGAAAACACGGCCCGGATCGTAGTGTCTTCGGAAAACGTGATGGGAAGCGGATTGGTGGTAACGAATTGGCCATTGATTTCCCAATGATCGAAAAACGAACCGGCTCCCGGCGTGGCGACCATTTCACCGCTCTGGCCCTCGAACATGTTGTACGATCCCGGCGTAGGTCCCAAGGGCGGAACAGATGGCTCTTGGCTTTCCGGATCCCAAAGCAGGGCGGTTCCATTTCCCTGAATTTCGAGTGTGGCCAGGTGCGAGGAAAAATACGCCAAAAGAACATGGTCTGTATTCATGGTCACGTTGATGGAATTCCCGGTGGGAAGAATGATTTCTCCATCCAGCAACCATGCAAGCAGCACATGGCCGGGGCCGGGATCCGGCGTGGCGGTAACGGTCACTACCGCATTACGTGGGTGAGTGTAGATGCGGGGCTCGTCCATTGTCCCACCTTGTGGATCGGTCGTTCCGGATCCAAAGACCCCTAGGCTCAACGTCTGTGTTTGCGCGAACGCGGATCCCGCGAGAAACACAATGCCGACGAGCATGAGCATGCTCTTTCGCATAGCCACCTCCCTGGCGCGGCAGAGCCGCAATATCATGGCCACAACTGCTGCGATCTTTTTTGCCCGCGAAAACCGGCGCGCCATCAGCATGCCGCATTCAGGCTCCGCGAACAAAACTACGATGTCATCATTCTCCCTCCGCGATCCGTGGGATGTCGCGGACTGGATTATTGTTGCGCCGTTTCAGCGCCGCTGTCCGCCGCTTCCGGGGCTTCGCCGGGCGCTTCCTGTTCAACCGGTTCCGCCGAAACTGCGGAAGACTCGCCGGGCGAAGGTCCAGCCGGCGCGGTTTCCGCCGCCGGAGATCCGGGCAATTGTTCCGGCGAAGCCGAAGAGGCTTCGGGAGCCGCTTCCGACGGTTTCTCTTCCGGTTTCGGGAACAGATCCGGATTGCTTTTACGCAGGCGATCGAGCGCGTTCTTGGCCTGGCGTTCGGTTTCTGTCCCCGGGAAACGATCGGCTTGCGCCTGATACGCCGCCACGGCCTCGGGCAATTTGCCCAGATGTTCGAGACAACGCCCGATATTCAAATCCTGGCGGCGCGCGGCAAACGTGCCGGGCCATTTCTCGGCGACTTCCCTGTAATATTCCAAGGCCTTTTCGTGTTGCGATTCGTTTTCCGCAAGGTTGCCGAGGCCCTCGACCGCATCCGCGACGTTCGGGGATTCCGGATGTTCCTTGCGCAGGCGTTCGAACGCTTCCCGGGCCTTGTCGTACTGTTTCGCCTCGAAAGCGGCCTCGCCCATCATGTAAAGGGCAAGCGCCGCCACATCACTTTTCCCCTTCGCCACGTTTTCCAACTCGGCCGCGCGCAGGCCGGGGTCTTCATTTTCCATGGCATGGGCGTATCGCGCCATTTCCGAATCATGCGAGCCGCGCACGTTCGCACGGTACAGCAATCCCGCAATGATGCACAACACCACAAACGCCGCGCCGGCGCCGTATAAAACAGGATTTTTTTGAATCTGTTCGGCCAGTTGCGACCAGTCGCTCTTCTTGGTCACTTCCTCAAGGATATCCGGCGCCTTTTTCTTGACTCTCGTTGCCACGCTGCCTCCGTTTCTACTTCGGGAACCCAACTTTCATCGTTTGAATACGCTTCACAAAATGTTGCCCCATTCCACAATCTTCCATTCACCGTCCGACTTGGTCAAATACACGACGACCTGTCCCTGCAAATGGATGGGCGGCTCCGCGCCGGGGTCAACGGGTTCCGCCACCGTGCCAAAGGTCTCCACGGCCTTTGCGCGCACGCCTGCTTCAATCGTGATTCGCGGAACTACGCGCGTAACGCGAATCGTCCGGTACTTTCGAAAGATTTCGTTCAGATACTCCTGCAAGGCGGCATAATCACGGCCTTCCGCATCGTGATACCCGCGCGACACATGCGCCAGCACCTTGAAAATGCGCCGTGATTGCATACCCTGCGCCACATCGTCCATTACGGTTGCGATTTGTTCCTCGTCCGAGAGGCGCAATCCGCTGGCTTCGCCGATTTTTTGCAGACCCGGAATACGGGCAGGCAAATCAGCACTTTGGCAGCCCGCGGAAAAAGCCGCGGCGCACGCCAACGCCATCGCAAGGGCGCCTCTCATTGAGCGTCAACCGATCCTTTTTCCGGCGTCATGGTGATCATCAGCCTGCGTCCACCCGTAACGCCTCTTTCCTGCACATTCACTTCCAGATTCTTGCCGGGTTTTTTGAAAAACAACGTCTTGCCTCCGGCTTCCAGGACGTTGTCGAGTTTCCAGCCCGCCGTGGGGCATTCCTTCACATAAAACGCCACCAGATCGTAAAGCGATGCGCGCGTGGTGTAGACCATTCGTCCCACGGCAAACTGGGCCGATTCGTACACGAAGGTCCGTTCCAAATCTTCTTTGAGGCCGACCGGCAGCGGAATATCCTTGAACCGCTGATCCGACGAAAGCGCCAGACCCGGTTCCGGCACAACCGGCGCCACATACGGCTCTTTCGTGTCCGGATGCGTCGCGGAATCCATCTGCGCCACCGGCGGATTTTGGTTCTTTTGCCACGGCATGGTTTCACAGGCCGTACACAGCACCGCCGCCAACGCTACGAAAACGATACACCGTTTCATCGCAGGACCCTTTCCGTTCGTCTTGCACAAACACGCCGAACATCATAACTCACTATGTAACGCCATCATAGCAGCAATTGTCGAATCGAGTCAAAGGTTTCCGGCATAAACCTAAAATCGGCAGTTGAACGCGGCTCTTTCGATCAAACCATGGACGAGATGGACGTTGTGGACCCAGTGGACTTCACCCGAAAGGGGATTGATTTTCTTGTCCATTTCGTCCACAAGGTCCACGACGTCCAGAGGATAGCACATAGAATCCGATCTTGACTGCCGAATCCCGGATAAAGGTTTTTGGAGAAACCGATTGGGAAATCGGCGTTATCACCCGGCGGGACAACCCGAAAGGGACGGCTTCTTCCGATTAGGCTAGGCGTTTTCCGCTTCCAGCGCAGCCCCAATATGCGTCATGGCGCTATCCACTTCGCCGGGTTCAAGAAATCCGATCGAAAGGGAATCAACACACCCCAGTCCCAGAACAAACCGGATGGATTCCACGATGCTGTCTTTGCATTCTCCTTCGCCGGCTATCTTCATGCCGATGACGCCTTTGCCGTTTTCATGCGCCGTGCGCAAGACAGGCACGACCTGGCCGGGCGGCGCATCCATTTTCTTGCCGAAGGGATTGATGCGTTCCATCAAGACATCCACCCACGGATGCCCGGCGGCTTTTCGGGACACATCGAGGTTGTGCGAGGAAAGCCCGTGGGCGCGAATGATCCCCCTGGCCTTGGCCTCCGCAAGCGCGTCCATGCATGGCTTCAGTTTTTCGGTCCAATCGGGATCGGTGATACAGTGCAAAAGCACGATATCAATCATGTCCGTGTCGAGTTCCTTACGAAAACGTTCAAGGTCATCGCGGACGAGTTTCGGTTCACGCGCCACCGTCTTGGTCAGCAGGACGGCCTTGTCGCGAGGGATAAACGACTTGAGCGCATCGTGCATGTAAGGATGTGTTCCATACATGTCCGCCATGTCGAAAAAGCGGATGCCTTTTTCGTATGCATGCCGTAGGAGACCAAGATAGGCTTCACGACCCCGGTGAATCAGTTCTGATGTGTGATTCCACGCCTTCGTCCCCGTTCCCATACCGGGCAAAGTGACTTTTACGCCACATTGGCCGAGCGTCCGAATGGCCGGTATGGCCGGTTTCGCGACGATTTCGGCGCACGCAGACGGCACAACCAGCGAAGCGGCGACCGTTCCCGCGGCGACTTGCATGAAATCGCGCCGGTTGATGGTGTTCAAGCGCGATTCCCGCAGATCTGCGCCATGCCCCGGCGTTTTTCGTAAGCGCATATCTTGTCCTCATGCCGCAAGGTCAGGCCGATGGGATCCCAACCGTTGATCAGGCATTCCTTCTTGAAGGGATGGATATCGAATGGAATCGCTTCGCCGTCCGGTTTCTCGATGCACTGTGCGGGCAAATCAATCGTCAGGCGATATCCGTCCCGCGCACGAACTTCCCGGAACAATTCCTCAATGACATTGCCCGGCAACACGATGGGCAACAGACCGTTGTTGAAACAGTTATTAAAAAAAATATCGGCAAACGACGGCGCCAGAATACAGCGAAAACCGTAGTTCTCCAATGCCCATGGAGCATGTTCGCGCGAGGAACCGCAGCCGAAGTTGTCCTTGGTCAACAAAATTGAAGCGCCTTGGTATCGCGGCGCATTCATCTCGAAATCGGGGTTCGGCGATCCGTCCGGCAGATAGCGCCAGTCGAAGAATAGGAAATTCTCGTATCCCGTTCGTTCGATACGCTTCAAAAACTGCTTTGGTATAATCTGATCCGTGTCTACATTGAGCGCTTCGAGCGGCGCCACAATGCCGTTTACAACGGTAAATGGCTTCATCCCGTGGTCTCCTGTGGCAATACCCCGCTTTCGGCGGGCAATCGGCAATGGTAACAACCGTTTCCCGGTTTATCCTATGGACGTTATGGACGCAATGGCCACATCAAACGTCTCACCCTTCAGGTGAAGTCCTCTGGGACCACAACGCCTCTACCCTCCACAACGGTTACGTCAGTTTTTCTTTCCCTTCGCCAAAGCCAGCAGGGACGAAGGCGTATCGCCGTACAATTCGGAATCAATGCCGCAACTTGCCGCGCAAAGCGCCTTGATTTCCTGCGCCGTCATTCCGGCGGCTTTCGCTTCCGTGACGACTTCATGCAACCGGCTGATAATCTTCGTGCGGCATAGTTCGCGGCATTTGGCTTCGACGCCCTTGTTGATGTAAACGCCCATCCCGCGACGGGTGAAGACGATTCCCATCACTTCCAGATCCCGGTAAGATTTCGCCACTGTATTGGGATTGATGTTCAGTTTCTCCGAGACTTCGCGCACCGAAGGTAACTGGCCGCCCTCCTTCAAGCGGCCCGACGCAACCGCAAACAGGACGGTGTTTTCAATCTGAACGTATACGGCGACGCTACTGCGGATATTGACGTTCTCAAACATGGATACGGTTCCTTTCCGTTGGTTGTTGACACTATAATGACAAGCCGGGCCTGTTGAAATCAACGAAACAAGGCAAAGAGTCGAATCGGGCCCTGTAAACCTCCGCCGCGGGATTCCTTTTCAAATTCGATTGCGCGTTTATGATAGGGACTTGGCCATCCGGGTCCGCTCTTGCCGGCCCATGCGATCACAACACGTTCGGAAGTCAATTCGTTCGCAAGGGTATTGGCGACGCGGATCGTGATCTGATGCGTGCCGGCGGCAACCGGCGGCAATTCCGCCTGCCACGGCGGCGCCAGAATGCTTCCGGCGAGTTTGCCGTCCATGAAAACCTGCGCGGCGTATTCAACCGGGCCTGTGGATAATTGCAGGATTTTCCCCTCCCACGCTTTGGGCAGTTCGAAGGAGGCAGTATAATCGGCCTGCCCGGAAAAGTCTTCGCCGAGCCAGTTTTTCCAGGATTTCGCCTGCGCGAAGGAAACCGATGGCGCATTTTGCGGAATAATCTCGAAATCGTGTTCGCCGGCGACGTAACGCCGGTACGGTTTTGCGTGAATGCGTTCATCCAGCACCATGCCATCCCCTGAGTAACGGTAAACGGGTTCCACATCGTACTTCCGGTTGGTCATGAAAAACACGCGTGTCTGGCCGGGTTCCAACTCCACGCCGATCCGTCCCTTTTCCGTGGGCATAGACAGCATGCAGCCGCGACTTATCGAAAATGTGTAAAGATACGGCGCGTCAACGAACAGTTCACCTTTGTAGAACTCGGCCCCTTCGTTGAACAGCATGAGTATTTCTCCGCCCTCGACGCGCCGGGACGCCACGCGGATACTGCGCGACTGCGGCATGAGAACGGCCGTTGCCGGTATGGCGGCCACGGCGGATTCAATGCTGGGAAAAGCGGGTTTCGCTTCACCGGGCGTGCCGTCTGTTCCGGGCAGATGGCCGAAATAGACGGCTTGTCCGCCTGCGGCGGCAAACGCGCGCAGGCGTTCGAGTGAATCAGGATGCATCCAGCAGACCTTGCCGCAGACGACCGTGTCATAACGCATAGCGCCGGCGACAAGTTGCCTGCCGTCAACATGCGTCGCGGGATCTATCAGGAGATCGTCATCCAGCAGATCAAAATCGCGTTGCGTGGCCAGCAATTCCCGCGCGAGTTGATCATGCGATTCGACGGCTTCTGTGGCTTCGAGTCCAAGCGCCCACATGTCGCGCACGGGATAATACAGCGCCGTGCGAATGCCGGGCGTACCGGACGAAAACAAACAGCCCATGCGGGCGGCATACTCCCACAGCGCGGTTTCGCTATCCCACAAGGGATCCACGGGTCCGAAATGCGGGCGTTCGCCTGTCATGTGATGATCCCGGGTCGTCAAGGGCATGCAGCCCACAACGAAGAGATTGATGCCGCGCACAAGTTGATAATCCATGACCCATTTCGCCTGGGCGGGCGTAATCCCATTGCCATAGACACAGAACGACTCGGAAAAGGCGAACCGTGTGCCGTTCTGATGCGCGGCGCTCGAAGCGTATTTCGGGAAAAAGTGCGGGTTGTCTTTTCCGGGAAACAGTTGCCGCCAAATTACGTCCACGCCGGGCACGTCCATGGCTCGCAATTGCCGAAGGGCATGGCCGAATCCGTACCGGACCGCGTTGATGGTTTCGTCCTCACCGTTGAGATGGCCGCCCGACGCAAGCCCGGCGCGCCGGCACCAATCCCGGATTTGAATGAAATAGGCATCGCGAAATCGGGCCGTCCATAAATCGTAATATTCGATTCGTGCACGGGCTACTTCCAGCGGCGCCTCTTTTCCCGGCAGAGAAAACAATAGCGGCAGGATCCCGGCGATGTCGCGTCCGTAACGGGTACGGTAGAGTTCATCCATGCCCGGCGTCCACGTGATTGATTTGGGCGGATTGAGATTCGGAACATTGGGCTCATCGGTGAACGTGAACTTGACTGTTTTCCCCAAATGGGGTTCGAGCGCGGCGCGATACGCTTCATGCGTCAGTTTGATGAACCGGCGCATGGCGTGGGGATTCAGCAGATCGGCGTATCCTCCCCGTCTCACGCGGTACAGATAGGCTCGATCGCCTGCCCGTGGCGCCCAGGTTTCCCCCGGACGAACAATCTGTCCGGTATTTTCGACGACCAGCGCAAAGGCATCCGCCGGAACCGTGTAGGCCGCCGGTTCGATCGGTTCGCGCACCATTGTGTGTTGCACATATTCGGGATGGCCCTCAGCGACCTTTCCAAGGGCCTGCCCGGACGGCCATCCGCCTTCATCGTATAGCCACCAGTGCATGCCGAGGGATGCGGCCTCCTCGACGGCCAGCCGGGTCCGATCCATGAATGCCGGCGTCAGATAATCCGGATCGAGAAGATTGTTAGTGCTGTCGGGACGAAACGCATGCGGCATCGGCAGCATACAGACGCTTCGGAATCCATGTGAGGCCATTTCGCTCAAATGGGTCCGCAATCGCTCCGGATCCAGCGGAGCATTCCATAACCAGAACGGTCCCGGCCAAAGCAGGGATTCGGGTTCCATGAACGCTTTTAGATCGAATTCCGGGACCAGTCGCACACTGTCTGGCGGGTACTCTTCCGCTGGAAGCGACGCCATTGCCGCCATGCAACACACCATCGCGCCATGAAATGAAACGATCATTTTTCGATGGGCCTCTCTTGTACGCGAATCGGTTCCGTCTGTGCGAAAGATACTATGCCGAAATGACGGATCATTTCACCAAGAAACTTTGCCGATCCTTCTTTTCCGGCTGCGCTTTTGGACGCAAACGGGCTTTGTTCAGTCTGCCGGGACAACACCTTCCGCGCGCAATTCGGCGATGCGGCGGGCGGCCGTTTCGTGTTTGGGATTGACAGCGGCGGCCTTTTCATAGGCGGCGAGGGCGCCGGCCTTGTCGCCGTGCTCATCCAAAATTTCCGCCATTCCCATGAGAGCCTCGATACATCGCGGATCGAACCCCAGCGCCTTGCGGAACAAACCGATCGCCTCGTCTGTATTTCCCTCGGCGCGCCGTACGATTCCGAGCAGGGACCAGGCAATGGCATCGTAGGGTTTTTTACCGGTTATGATAAGGGAAATCGCCTTTGATTCGGGTGTGGCGGGATGCTCGGCGACCAACTGGGCGGCGGTTTCAAGCAGGATACGCGAATCGGCTTTTTTTTCGAGCGTTTGCTGCAGCAACACGAGCGCTTCCGGCCATTTTCCCTGCTGCCGCAAGGCTTCCACAAGCATGGATTGCGCGAAGACATTTTCAGGATAATGTTCAAGGGTGTTCCGGCAAAGGGTTTCAACGTGATCCCAACGTTTTTGATTTTGGGCCGTGAGAATGGCGCCGTTGAGGCACTGGGCATGGCCCGGAGCAATGGCCAGCGCCTTGTCGAAAACGGCCGCGGCTTCATCGAACCGGCCGCCACGCCTCAGGGATTCGCCGAGATAAGCCAAGGTTTCGACGTTGCCGGGCTGAAGATCGGCTGCTTTTTGAAAGGCCTCGGCCGCCCGTGCCCAATCCTGTTTTTTGACCAGAATCAGGCCTTTTTTTGCGTGGGAGGCCGGATTGCCGGGCTGGATGGTTTCGGCTCTCGCGAGGGCCGCAAGGGCTTCGTCAAAAGACTCGTTTGACGCAAGAATATCCGAAAGCAGCAGCCATGCTTCGGCGTTATCCGGCTGTTTTTCGATGAATTCGCGGCAGAGGGCGGCGGCTTCGTTTTCGCGATTGTTTTCTGAAAGCATCCGTGCTTCACCGATCCATGCGCCGGGCCGTTCGGGCGCGAGTTCGCGGGCCTTGCGAAAGGCGGCCCGGGCTTCCTCCACTTTTCCGAGTTGGCCGAACGTGGCCCCAAGCCGCTCATAGGCCAAGGGATCGTCCTTTTTGTGTTTGATTATCCGTTCACAAACCGAGGCCAGGTTTTCCCAATCGCCAAGTCCCTCATACACAAGCGCAAGCCCGGCCAGCACGCCGGGATGTTCGGGGTCGTGTTCAAGCGCGCGCTGATAGGCCTCGACCGCACCCTGCAAATCTCGGCCTCTCCGCCGCACCTCGGCCAGTACAAGCCAAATGTCCGGTTGGCGGCCATCCTCGGCGGCCAGCGCTTCGAGAAGATTCCGTGCGGCGGGGATGTCCCCTTTTCGGGACAGCACATCCGCCAGCGTCAAGCGCGAGGGTCTGTCGGAAGGCGCCAATGCAAGGGCCCGATTGACGGCATCGAGGGCTTCCTCCAGGCGATCCTGCCGGCTGAGCGCAACGCCAAGGCGATGCCAGGCTGTCGCATTTTCGGGATCGGCTTCGAGGGTTCTCCGATATGCCGATTCCGCGCCGGGCCAGTCTTCTTGTTCTTCCAAGGCGCGGCCGGCATCCGAAAGGGCTTCGGCGCTGCCGGCTTGCAACAATGTACGCAACCCCGTTTCACGGTCGCCGGCCGCAATCTGGAGATTGCCCAATCGCCGTTGAATTTCGGCATCGTGCGGAAGCAAAGTAAGCGCCTGTTGCAACACCTGTATTGCACGCTCCTTCTTATCCTGTTTTTCGAGCGCGGCCGAGAAACGCAATAAGACGCCCGCATCATCCGGGGCAATTTCCGCTGCCCGTTCAAAAGCGTTCGCGGCAATTTCCATGTGATCATGTTGCATCGCTGCCTCCCCCAATTCCATGAGGCCGTCTTTTATCCGGGCTTGTCGAGACGGATTGCGGCGAACGGATTCGGCATAGGCGTCCAATGCGGCCTCCCAGTGTCCGGCATCGTGAAGCGCCTCCGCCAAGCGTGCCATGGGTCCCGCGGCATTTGGACTTCGCTGCGCGGCGTTTTGCCATGCGGCGATGCGTTCGGACGGGTATTCTTCCGCCAGCAGACGATCGAAAAGCCCAGCCGTGTCTTCGTTTTCCGGATCGGCCGCCATGGCCTCGCGATAATATTTCAGGGCATCGGCAGGAAAGCCGGTCCCCAGCGACGCGTTGCCCCGATCGATCCAATTGCGCACGACTTCGTCACGTATGCCTGCCCAGCGGGAAAGGATATCGTCATCCGGCTGCCGTCCGATGGCGTGCAGGGCTTCGATACAATACGCGTAGACCGGAGCAAAATCCGGGAAACGTTCGACGACGGCTTGCCAAACAGTTGCGCGTTCCTCAGGATGGCCCTGGGTGCGCAACAGCCGATCCAGGGCTTCGGTGGCGTCAAAAACCGGCCAGCCGCCTCGTCCAAACGCAAGCGTACAGACATACGCCCATTGTGCCGCGATCGTGTTCCCCTCCTGTTCAAACTCATGCGCGAGATCGGCCAGGACATTCAACGGTCCATCGCGGCCTTGGGAAAGTGCGGCATACGATCGCATCGAACGGACGAAAGAAACAAGCGGGACCGTCTGATCCGCGGCATTCCGAATCAGACGGCGCAGTGTTGCGGCATCCGTGTAAATCCCGGAAGCAAATGCACAAGCGGCAAGGCGCGCCTTCAGGGAACTATCCGCTTGGTCATCGGGAAAAATCCGAAGCGCCAGTATTTCGCCCGCAAACGACCGCTTTTCAGGAGCATGCGCACAGAGGCGATCAAGCGCGGATACGGCCCTTTCGAGATCCCCGCTTTTCAACGCGGCAATGGCTTCGCAAGGCAGCAGGGAAACATGGGTGTTTTCGACGCCGTTTTCAGTGTTCGGCAAAGCCGTGGCGATAGTCAATGCGGATAGAGCATGCCACAACGCCTTCGGATGTATGCCGTCTTCATGAAAAAACGCCGATAGTTCCCAGCCTTGAAAAGCGTTTTCCAAGTTTAGCGATTGGAAACCCTGCGTTGAATCAATCGCCTGGACAGCCTGTTTGAATGCGGCATAGTCGAGACGGTTCGCGCCCGGCGCCGGTGGGAAAAATACCACCCGCAGCGGAGTGCCGCCGAGAACGCTTCTCATTTCCTCCAAGCGCCTTACAACACACGGACGGCCGGACACTATGCCCCAGAGGACGCGCTGGATATCAAATTGAATGGCCAACAGATTCGCAAACCATGAAGAGTCCGTCTGCCGGAAATGACGCCATTGGCCATCGTCCGATGCCCTGCGGCTGTCATCGGCATTGCATCCGACGATAACCATGTCCGGATGAAAACGAAACACAATCGATCGCAGCAACGCCAATTCCTGCGCCGCGTCATAGCCTTCAACCGCCAAGTTCCAAACCTCGTAACGTGTCGAACCGGATGTCCGGTTGAGTAACGCTTCGAGTATTTTCGGATACGTCTCTTCCGGCGCGATCCAACGTCCAAAAGTCAGCGCATCGCCGATTACAAGGATACGGAACGTTCCCGATGGCTTTTCCAGGGCGAATTCGACATCGCGGAAACCGAACGAATTCGTCGTAAAACATGGTTTCAGAACGGTGTTTGGCCGGAGTTCGTACACAAGGTTTTTATTGGACGATCGCACATGCGCCGGCCCATTGCCTTCCGAATCCCACGCATAGATCCATCCGCTGTCGCGGCAATAGGCGGCGGCCGGATCCTGTTGCGCGGGTGAAGCCGCCAGACAAATCCCCAGCACACCCGTTGCGCTCACCCAAAAGACATATCCAAATACCGCGGCAATGACGATCCCGCCCACTATCCGACTTGCTCTTGTTCGTTGCCGCTGCACGCAGTCATCCTCTCAAGACGAACGTCATGGCTATTCGTTTGGAATTCTACGCTACCGTCCGGCGCGGGGAAAAACAAGACATTATTCCTCGCCGCACATTTACAACCGGCTTCCCGTTTCTTCGATTTTCCCCTACATCCGCCACGGGCTTCTCATGGGCCGGTTCAACATTCGATTGGCCTCGTCGCTGCCAAGGAAACACCCGGCGCGCCAGTCCCATGTCAATTCACCGCCGATGCGCGTTGCGATATCCGAAACGAGCGTCAACGTTGTGGCCGAATGCCCAGTCTCGACCGGCGCGGCCGGTTCGCGTCGCGTTCGCACGCATTCGAGGAAATTTTCATGATGATCGTTCGAGACATACAGATGTTCGTCCGTGGACGCAAGAGTCGTTTTCAACAACGAAGCCGGTTCGGCCCAGATACCGCTGCGATTGACGAGAACCCACCCGGCTTCGCCGTCGAACCGGCACCCGTGCGGTTGCTGGCTTTCATCCGAAAAGATCAGCCGCACGCCGTTCTCGGATTGAATCTCGACCCGCCATGTAATGGACGTGTCCGCAAGACCTCCCGCGGGAAATTCCGCCATGCCTTTGACCTTGATTTGCCCTGTCGCAAGGCATGGAGCGCCCCACTGTGCGATGTCTATGTGATGCACGCCCCACGACTGAATCCAGCCGGCGCAATAGTCGGCGATAAAATACCAGTTGAACGACCCCTTGAGATCATTGTGCGGCGTATAAGGCGCGGGTCCCAGCCACAGATCGTAATCGAGATCGGGCGGCGGAGGCGTCGAAATCGCATCGGGCAAAGCCCGGCCGCCGGGCACGCCAACTGTTACCGTGTGCACTTTGCCCAGATAACCGTTTCTCGCCAACTCGCATGCGAATCGGAAGTCACGGCTCGATCGTTGCTGCGTTCCCACCTGAAAGATACATCCGTGCCGCCGCACCGCTTGAATGAGCGCTTGGCCTTCGGCCACGGTCAGCGTTAGCGCCTTTTCTCCATATACATCTTTGCCGGCGGCGGCCGCCATCGCACCCTGCAAGCCGTGCCAATGTTCCGGCGACGCGATCACGACCGCGTCAATGTCGTCTCGCGCAAGAAGTTCACGAAAATCCTGGTAAATCGCGCAGGCGCGGGACGAATCGCCCCGTCCGGCATAGTGATCGTCAATCTGATTCTTGATCGTTTCGCACTTCGAACGATATGCGTCACACACCGCAACGACCTTCGTGTCCACTCGCCCCGCCAATGCATGAGCATGTCCGCCACCGCGCGATCCAGCGCCGATGACACCAATAGCGATACGATTGCACGGCGCCACGCCGCCGTTACGGCCCAAGACCTCGGCGCGAATCACTTGCGGCGCCCCGATAGCCGCCGCCGCGCTTGCCAGGAACGCCCGGCGCGTTATGGTATGCATCCCAACAAACCCTCCCAGTTGTATCGCTCCGCTTCACTATACCGAAAAGCGATCAGGCTTGTGAATAAAAACTTCATTTGCGCCATAGGCCGTCGAACAACTGGTGGTCCCGGCGAAATAGATTGTTGTCTGGAAAAGAAGCGTAAAACCGGGATTGACTCGCTTTTCGGCCGTTTGAAAATGCTTGTTTGATCCTATTTTTCGTTCGATCTTGTCATTTCGCAAAGGCCTCTACAGAAATGATATTGTCTGAAAACTGGGCATTTTCAACCTAAAATCGGCAGTTGAACGCGGCTCTTTCGACCAAACCATGGACGAGATGGACATTGTGGACCCAGTGGACTTCACCCGCAAGGGGACTGATTTTCTTGTCCATTTCGTCCACAAGGTCCACGACATCCAGAGGATAGCACGTAGAATCCGATCTTGACTGCCGAATCCAGGTTCAAGGTTATTTAGTACCTTATAATGTGGCTTCTATCAGCAACAACAAGAAGTTTTTGGACAACTTGCTCAAGCAATTGAAGTTCAATGATTTGTCGAGTGCGAATACCGCGGAGTTCTTGCCTCGATTACGATTACGATGACGAACACGAGCACGAAAAGAGACTGGGTTGTGGGCAGAGCCCACGTTGGGGATGGAAGATATTCGGCCATACCATTCTGGACGCTGAACGATGAGCGAGTACTTTTTCGTCCCCGTTCCGAAAAGAAGAATGGTCGAGCATTCGAGTCTGGACTGGGAAAATCTACGGTTTTGATTGCCAGGGAAACATGATGCTTAGATCATGCTTAGATAGTGACGCCATGTGAATTGTGCTAAAATGACCCTGCTTCCTTTCTTCTGCCTTAAGGTTTTGGTTTTTCGTTCCTTTTCAGTCGCTCCAGACGAACGAGTTCCAATCGGGCAGACCTCAATTCCTCGGCAGAGAGGATACCCGCAAGCGATGCGGCAAACGTGGCAAGGGAGCCATTCACAACGTGTCGAACAAAAGACTCCATCGCGGCTTGTTGAAGTTCTTCTTTCGTGAAGGCGGGTTCGTACAAGTAGGCATTCCCGATGGGGCGGTATTTCAAGGCTCCCTTCTTGACCAACCTTGCCAGCATCGTCTTCACCGTTTTGTATGCCCAACCGTACTCCTTGGGGACGCGTTGATATACATCGCGCGCCGCCATGGGGCTGGCCACCCAAAAGGGTTTCATGACTTCCCACTCCATATCGGAGAGCCGAGGGACTTTGACCGTGATGGCAACATGCCGCGTTATTTCATTCTTAGGCGTCATTCCCGTATTTTAGACTGGCTTCTTCTGCGTTGCAACGGGCGGGCGGGCGCCGGATACGGGCGCGAGTACGGCTGTGCCACGTGCCACAGCAGAAGTTGGAGTCTTCCCTTGATGATGGCGCGGATCTGGGCGGAGCAGCGAAGCAGTCGGAGAAGAGAAGAGCGTCGGTTGATCACAGATGGCTCACGTATTACACTGGGCTTTGCGGCTGGCTTTTCCCAAGCGGGACTAGATGATAGGAGGGAGCACATGCATCCAATGGCGGGAGTAATGGTTCTACCCATTGTTTTTTCGGTAATTGTGGCCGCTTTGCCAAGCGACGCAACGCTCACAGGTTTTGACGATCCGAACGGCGACACGCACGTGATTTGTCAGGACGATCCGACGCAGTCCTATGAACTGTATATCCCGGCATCTGTGCCGGCAAGTGAACCCGCTCCGATCCTCTACGCATTCGATCCCGGCGGCTTGCGGACGCCGTTGCGGCGAACGGCTGGATCATCGCGGCTTCGAACAATTCGCACAACGGCCCATGGGCTAATGTTTTCGCGGCGCAGGACGCTGTACTCCGCGACACGGAGGAGCGACTCAACCTGCATCCGACCCGCCGGTTCGCCGGCGGCTTTTCCGGAGGGGCCAGGGCTTCGTTGGCGCTAGCGTTTCGCTACCCGGCGAAGATCTGCGGCACGCTATGTTTAGGTGCAGGCTGGCCAAGTGGCACGAGCTTGCAGCCGAGTACGGATCGCCTGATTACTTACATCATCATTGGAACCCAGGACAGCAATTATTCCTATGATATCCCCTCTACACAGGGCGCGCTTGTCGCCGACGGAATTCGGTGCGTTGTCCAGACCTGGGGCGGCGGGCATGTATGGTCGCCTGCGGATATGGTAATGAATGCGTGCCGGTGGTTGCATGACAATGCCGAAATCGATCCAAATGTTGGGTTGCCGCCCGTAGGGTGTCCCGAAGCCACCATGGTTTGCCAGATCCCGGCTGGACCGGTTTCCCCTTGGCAGAGTTATCTGAGCGACAGCGGCAGTGGCCAATCCTTGTTCGAGAACTTCGAAGGCCTGACCAAGCCGATTATGCGAGTAGACTGGTGGGCGATTTCGGGAACGTACAACGAGACTGCCGACTATTGGATTCCCAGCGATCCCGGTGCCGCCGTCTTCACGGTCGGCATTTACACGGACGATGGAGGCGTCCCCGGTACTGTGGTCCATCAAGAAACGGCTACGGTTACGCGCGAAAACTTGCCGCAGTTGTATCTGCGGAACTATCCCCTGCGCCACTACAGCTTGGAATTTGCCTCCCCCGTTCTGCTGTCCTCAGGTTGGGTTCAAATCAAACAGATACGGGAAAGCACTGCCCCGGCGGTCTTCTGGCTGAACTCAACGACAGGCGACGGCCATTCGCTCAAATGGTCCGAAGCGGATGGCGTTTATTCGTCCGTCGCCGACAACCTCGCCGTCGCCTTGGTCATGGCTGAACTGAAGGTCGACTTTGCCGCCTATCCGGCGTGGGGAAGACCGCCGCTGAACGTCAGTTTCTCGGGGCGAGCAACGGGCAATATCGGACCTATCGGCGAATGGCGGTGGGATTTTGGTGATGGAACCATTCTCGAAGGCGATTTCCCCGACCCCTCGCATCTTTACGTCGCCGAAGGAGATTACACCGTTTCGCTTTCTGCAAGCACAGCCGGCGATACGGCGACCACCACCAAGAGCGGCCTCATTGGGGTCAATCATGCCCTTTCCCTGAGCAAGTTGGTGCCAGTCGCTCTTTGCTTGAGCTTGATTCTCGCATTCAGCATACGCAGAATCGGAACCGACAAGACTCAAGCAGACTGATGTGCATCAGAAACAGGAATAGTTGGTCCATCTCATGAAGGAACGCCAGAAAGGAGAGCGCGCTGAACGCAAGAGGAAAGTGAATTCTCAGCGCGAGCAATGCTATGAACTGTACGGGCAAGCGCCGCTGCCCGCGGACGTGACGCCTTTTGCAGGAACGGATTTTCTCCTGGCGCTGGCGACGGGGGCGCTCGCCTTAGCCATCTACTCCCTTACCATCGGTCCGACAGTCACCGGAGAAGACAGCGGCGAATTGATAACGGCGGCGTACACGCTCGGGATTCCACATCCGCCAGGCTACCCGCTCTGGTGCATGCTGGGCAAGCTGTTTACCATCATCATTCCGTTCAAATCGATCTCCTGGCGTGTGGGGTTTATGGTGGCCTTCTTGGCTGCGGCCACCGTGGGGGCAATGACGCTGGTCGGAATTCGATTGACTCGAAATCGGCCCGCTTCCGTCTCTGCTGCGCTGATCTTTGCCTTTTCGTACCAGTTCTGGAAGCAGGGTGTCATTGCCGAGATGTACTCGCTGAATGCCGTGACGACCATCCTCTGCATCCTTTTCCTCTTCGTATGGTACGAGACGCGCCGGAACGGCTTGCTCTACCTCTTTGCCGTGTCATTGGCGTTCGGACTCAGCAACCATCATACGATGGCTTTCACAGCTCCTCTGTTCGCGCTTTTCATTCTGAGCGTGGACCGTCGCCCTTGGCTTCGCTGGCAGGTTCATCTGAGGATGATTGGCATTGTCGCGGCCATTTGGCTATGCATCAACCTCTACTTGCCGATCCGGGCCGCGGCGAATCCGCCCATCAACTGGGGCAACCCCTCCACGTGGGAGAACTTTTGGGACGTGGTATTGCGCCAGCAGTATGTCTTCGGCTTCAGCAAGAATCCAAGAACCATCGGTAGGTTCGTCCATCAGTTGGGCGTGTTCTTTGGGCAGTATGGCTTTGAATTCACGCCGGTCCTGGCCCTTCTGCCGCTCGTGGGACTATATCCTCTATGGAAGCGCGGCAAACGCTACCTCGTATTCATCGCAGGTGCCTTTGTCTATTTCGTTCTGGGCTTCATCCTTATCATCAACTTCAACATCGACAAAGAATCCATCTGGGTCAACAGCAAGTTCTGGATTCCCGCCTACATGATGGCCGGGCTCTTGATGGCTCCGGCCTTGGCCTTCTTGCTGCGAATAAAGACAAAGGGCATGCAGTTGGTGAGCGCGGCCGCATGCCTTATTCTTCCGTTCCTACTGCTTGTAGCGAACTACAAGTACACGGACAAGAGCGACTACTATTTTGCCCGCGACTTCGCAAGTAACATCTTGAAGACGCTTGAGCCGAACGCGATCTATTTTCCCGTGGCCGACCATGCCACATTCCCGGTCCTTTATCTTCAGGCGGTCGAGGGACAACGGCCTGACGTGACAATAGCCAACAAGTACGGCTATACCGAGAAGGAGTTGTATGCCAAGATGCCGAGCGAGTTGAAGACGCGCGTGGAGACGCTGCCGGGAGAGACTGGGCAGGCAATGATTGAGGATTGGATACTGGCCAACACCGAAAGACCGGTGTGTTTTACGCGGAAACGGCAGATTTCGGGAGTGCCTGGGTTCCAGATGAAAGCCTTCGGTTTGTTATACAAGGCAGTTCCTGACGAGACCTCGCTTGACGACAAGGATGTCTGGTCTCAATATGAATGGCACTCGCTTGATTCATCAGTTGCGCGTGGTGAATATACCGCCGAAGTGGTACTGGCCGACTATCGTTTCTTTCATGGCCGATATCTACTGGAGCAGAAAGATTTGCGGGGCGCACTGGAGGATTTCCGGCTCGCTCTCCATGGGCAAGGGGATACGAAAGAGGCGATGAACAACATCGGAAGCGCATGTGCCGAGTACGGCCATTTGGAACAGGCTGCGGAGTACTTCACGGAAGCCTTGCAGGATGATCCGGATTACGTCCTCGGAATGCAGAACTTGGCAAAGGTTTGTATGCAGCAAGGCCAGGGGCAGAAGGCGCAGCCGCTGCTTGAGCGGCTGATGGAATTGACACCCGATGACCGCCAGATTCCGTGGATGTTGGTTGATTGTTATAAGCGGCTTCATCAGGACGGAAAGGCGCTTGATCTCCTTTCGCAGATGGCGCGTGTCGATCCCCGCGATCCTTATATCCCCAAGGAGATGGGACTTATATATCTGGGCAAAGGAGACCAGCAATCGGCTGAATACTTCCTCTCGCTTTCTCTGAAATTGAACCCAAATCAGGAGGATCTGCTGCCGCTGCTAAATCGGGTGAATGTTCGACCGCTCCCCGAAGAAGCAGTGCCGGGAAGCACCCCCAATGTGCCCGAGATTCCTATGCCAGAAATTCCTACGCCGCCGATTCCTCGTATCTCAAGAGGACCTTGATTCATAAATAGCAGTATTGTCAAGAATTCTGTGCTTTTTCTTGACAAATTCGCGCTGAGTGGCTTATTCTTACTGGTGCCGGTTCCTGCCTATGAAGCGGTTCGATGGTTAGCTGTCGTAGTAGGCAGTTTTGCGGGCGTATTTACGTTGGTAATGAGTGGAGGGGTAGGTGATGCGTGATTCGGTGTTCATGCGGGTTGTGTCGGTGCTGTGTT